>Ga0067045_1002485_pt1 | contig 110429 bp, 98 predicted proteins | sample TerdegcTABiofilm_FD_59184 | JGI IMG/M metagenome (GOLD analysis project Ga0067045, IMG submission 59184) | Combined Assembly of (Gp0054472, Gp0054536) Wastewater bioreactor microbial communities from Singapore -Terephthalate degrading...
GCCTCGCCGTCCCCGGGATTAAGCTCTATCGCCTTCGTGAAATCAGCCGCCGCCTTCGCGGCCTGACCGATCGCCAGGTGAGCGTTTCCCCTAGCCAGGAAGACATCTCCGCTTTCGGGAGCGAGTTCAATGGCACGGCCGTAGTCCCTTATCTGCTGTTCATGGGCGCCGAGCTTTCCGTATGCATCGCCCCGCAATCTGTAAATAGCGGCGCCTCTGGGATTGAGCTCCAGGGCCCGGGTGTAGTCACGGATCTGGTGCTCATAACTCCCCATCAGCCCGTGAACCGAACCCCTGCTCATGTAAATCTCTATGTCGCGGGCGTCAAGTTCGAGCGCGCGGTCGTAATCAGCCACCGCTTCCCTGTAAAGACCCGCCGCTTCATGGGCGGCTCCCCGCCTTTTATACGCCCCCGGGAACGCCGGGTTTAGCTCGATGGCTTTCGTGAAATCCTTCAGAGCATCTTCTACATTCCCTTTCCTGAGCTGAATTTCCCCCCGGCAGGAGTAAGCCTGTTCGTCTTTCCCGTCTATGGCTATGGCCCGGCTGCAGTCCTCGAAGGCACGGTCAAGCCTGTCAAGTTTCAGGAAGAGACGGCCCCTGTATCGATAAGCCTGCCCGTATTCGGGGCGGATCTCTATAGCACGCTGATAATCCCCCGCAGCCTTTTCAATATCTCCCGCCTTCTCAAGACAACTGCCCCGGCGCACATAGATTTCGGCATCGGCCGGAACACGGGCAACGGCGCGTGTGTAATCCCCGACGGCTTCTTCATAGAGACCCTTTCGCTCCCTGATTTCGCCCCGCTTCTTCAGAGCCAGGGCATCTCCGGGAGCAAGCTCTATCGCCCGGCCGTAATCCTCGATGGCGGAATCGTCCCTGCCCAGCCCCGCGTATGCATCACCGCGTCCCCGGTAGGCCGCTGCATCGTTAGGATCAAGCAGAACAGCCCTGCTATAATCTTCTATGGCGGAATCAAGATTCCCCGATCTCACGAATGCATCGCCGCGGCTACGATACAATGCCGCCGTACGTGGGTTGAGCTCGATCGCCCGGCCATAGTCATCAATGGAGAGATCATCCCTGCCCAGTCTTCCATAAGCGTCTCCCCTGCCGCGGTAGGCCGCGGCAAACTTTGGGTCGAGCTCGATGGCACGCGTGTATTCCTTTATTGCCAGTTCGTCATCGCCTGCACGACCGTACGCATCGCCGCGGCTCTTGTAGGCTCCGGCATCCCGCGGATCCATGGTGCCGGCCCGGTTGTAGTCCTCTATCGCGAGATCGTCCCTGCCCAGCCTGCCGTATGCATCACCGCGGCCCCGATAGGCATCCGACAGCTTCGGGTCGAGCTCGATCGCCCGGCTGTAATCTTCGATTGCTAGTTCATCCTCCCCCGTCCTGCCATAGGCATCTGCGCGGCTCTTATAGGCAAGGACGAGCTTGGGATCCAGCTCGATCGCCCGGCTGTAATCTTCGATTGCGAGGCTGTCGCTTCCCGACCGCGCATAGGCGTCGCCCCGGCTCTTGTAGGCGAGTGCGAACTTGGGATCCAGCTCAATCGCCCGGTTGTAATCCGTGATAGCCTGTTCGTAGCGGTCCAGCTTGCCGTAGGCCGCCCCCCTGCTGATGTATGCCGCCGCATACTTGTGGTTGAGTTCTATCGCGCGGCTGTAATCCTGAATGGCGAGCTCATACTGACCCGATTCACGGTAGGCATCGCCCCGCACCATGTAAGCGCCCGCATCTCCGGGGATCATAGTTATGGTTTTGTTGTAATCCGCGATAGCCCTCTGGTAGTTCCCCGAACGCGCATAGGCCTCCCCCCGATGAATGTATATTTCGGGGTTCGAGGGATCCTTTTCGAGCGCCTTCTGGAAATCCGCGACGGCATCTTCGAAGCGGTTGAGTTTTACAAAGGACACCCCCCGGGCTATGTACACGGCGGCATCATCGGGGCTAAGCTCTATGGCCTTCGTGTAATCGGCAACGGCCTCGTCGTGGCCTCCCAGTTTATCCCGGGCCGCGCCCCGGCTCCTGTAAGCCGCCGCGTTTCCCGGATTCAGTTCTATCGCCTTCGTGTACTCGACAATCGCCCTTTCGTAATTTCCGAGCCTTGCCTGGAGATCGCCGCTGTTGAGATAGGATCCGGCGTCCCTCGGCAGAAGTTCGAGTGCCCTGTTGTAATCGCTGATCTCCCTTTCATGATCTCCCAGCTTGCCGAAGACCGCAGCCCGGCCCTTATAAGCCATGGCGTCTTTCGGGTCTATCTCTATCGCCTTCGTGTAATCGGCGATCGCACGCTCGTCCTCATCCAACCTGCTCAGTATTTCGCCGCGGTTCAGGTAGGCGGAGCTGTCCCGGGGGTCAAGCTGAATGGCCTTCGTGTAATCCACGACGGCCTTCTCGAGATCATTCAGCCTTACATGAGCCGCCGCCCTGCTCTTGTAGGCCATTACTTCTCTCGGGTCTATCTCTATCGCCTTTGTGTAATCGGCGACCGCACTCTTGTAATCCCCCGCCTTGCCATAGGCGATCCCGCGGCTGATATACGCCACTGCAAGTCGAGGATTCAGTTCGATTGCCCGCGAGCAATCTGCTATCTCCTGCTCGTTGTTGCCGGCTTTTCCATGCGCGATCCCGCGGCTTAAATAAGCCATGGGATTTTTCGGGTTCAGTTCTATGGCCTTCGTGTAATCCTCGACCGCCTGCTCGTACCGGCCGAGCTTTCCGTGAACGGCACCGCGGCTTATATACGCTTCGGTGTACTTGTAATTGAATTCGATGGCTTTGGAATAATCAGCGATGGCCTGCTCAAAGTTTTCAGATGCGTGGTGAGCTACCCCGCGGCTGTAGTAGGCCATTGAAAATCTGGGGTTGAGCTCGATGGCTTTGGTGTAATCGGAGATGGCTTTTTCGTAATTGCCGATTTTTCCGTAGGCGATTCCGCGGCTCAGATATGCCATGGAGAATTTCGGGTTGAGCTCGACGGCCTTGTCAAAGTCCTGTATGGCCTGCTCGTAGTTACCGAGCTTTCCCTTGGCCACACCGCTGTTGATGAAACTCTCAGCCGTCGTTTTCATCCTGCCTCCAGTTACCGCCGAATCAGCATACAAAAACCATCCCATTCGGCAAGTGCTTTTTTCTTACAGGAAACGAAACCGGAAAGCCAGCATAAAATCACTTGACAATCAAAGCTCAATTATGGTTTTTTATTCAATAAATATAATGATTCCCGTTTGTTTTACGCATAAAACTCCGCGGGCGAAAGCATTAATCCATGAAGGTTCGCGATGAGATTTCATCGACGGAAAAACTCCTTGATCTGATCCGGAAGAAAGGAAAACAGGAGGAGACGTCCGTCGCCAAGCCGCCTGAAACGCCCCGGTCAGGGGCGTCTTTTCTCTCGTCCATTTTCAGCATAGTTCCCATTCGAAAAAGCATGACGGTCGGAGTGGACATCGGCCACCAGACCATCCGGCTTGTGAAAACACAGCAGGTCTCGGGAAGAAAATGGACTCTCATCGATTTCGCAGGGGCGCCCTTCGGGCATCTGGAATCCCGCGACCACCCGCAGTTTCCGGCTTTCCTGAGATCCGAGATCGATAAATTCTGCGACGTTTCGAATTGCCAGCTGTGGGCCATAGTCTCGGCGGCGCAGTTCGACGTCAGGCAGATATTCATCCCGCGGCTGGAAAAGAAGGAAATCGCCAACGCTGTCTACTGGACGCTCCAGAAGGAAATCCCATTCGACGAGAAGGAGACCGTATTCGACTTCGAGGTGCAGGGAGAAATTGTGGAGCGAGGCGCGCCGAAGCTTCTCGTCACGGCATATATCCTGCCGAAGCAGGAAGTGGAAAAAGTGCGAAAGATATTCGCCCAGGCGGGTCTCGTACTGAACGGCATGACCACTACCCCCTTCGCCCTCCAGAACATTTTCCAGACGGGAATAGTTCCGGCATCGGATGAAACCTTCGCGAGCCTATTCATCGGAAACAATTTTTCCCGCATAGACATCTACAGGAATGCCAAGCTGGTACTCACCCGCGGCATCAAGGCCGGGGCTGGCAGCATGGTCGAATCATTGATGGACGAATACAACGAAAAAAGAGGCGGGACTTCCGGCGTCATGAATCCCGAACAGGCGAGGCAGGTGCTTTTCAGTCTCAGTCCCGACTCGGAGCGCGGCAATAGAAGTTTCGCCCTCACGGAGGCGGAGATTTTCGAATTGATTTCTCCCGCACTCGAGCGGCTGATCCGGCAGGTGGAGAGGACAATCGAATTCTACGTGAACCGGTCCGGCGAGGACAGCCTCCAGAAGATTTATGTAACAAGCGCCATGAATGTATCCCACTCACTCACAAGGTATGTGGGTGAACAGCTTGCAATGGAAAGCGACATCTTCGACCCCGTGAGCGAAGAGGTGTCCTCAATAGGTCACGCCATAGCTTCCGCCTCCCTTTCAGACCGCATCGCATTCGCGCCGGCCATGGGCGCGGCCATATCCGACAACGCCTACACTCCCAACCTCATCTACACGTCGAAGGACCGGCAGAAACCCGAGAGGATCGCCTTCGTCAACCGGGTGATATTCGCGGCCTTCATAGCCGCTTTCCTGATCTGCTCGGGCGTGATGGTTTACCTTGGATATTCCGGCTACAACAAAAAAGCCACTGTAGCGGCCCTTGAAGGAGAGCTTGCAAGGTACAGCCCGCTCATAGACAGAGATGTCATCGCGAAAATGACGGAGCAGCTCCAGGTGAAGCAGCAGGCTGCCCGGGCTTACAGCAGACGGTATCTCGGCATGGCCGCGATAGCAGAGCTTTCGCTCCTCACACCGCCCGAGATAAGGCTCTACAGCATGAGGGCGGATTTCGGCGGCATCGGCGGGGACAGCAAAAAGGAGACCTCGCCGCACGTGGAAGTGGAAGGAATCGTCCTCGGGGAAAGAAAAGACCTCGAGGGCGCGCTGGCCGGCTATGTGGTGAAACTTGGTGCCTCTCCCGTCTTCAAACGGGTGGACATTCAGAAGAGCCAGTTCTCAACATACAGGGACAGTGATTTTCTCCGATTTGTAATCGACCTGAAGCTGGCGTGAGGATTACGAGATGAAACTGAACATAAGTGAGATTTTCCCCCGGCGCAACATCATCTTTTTTTCAATCTGCGCGGCCGGAATACTCATCTTCATCTTTCTCGTGATTCTCCCCTATCAGAGTACGCTCGCAAAGTCGGACAGGAAAATCCAGGACCTCAGGCAGCGGATCAATGACCAGCGCAATTACGCCGGTCTTTACCAGTTCCTCGTGAAAAGCACGCAGCAGAAGGACGCACTGGTCCTTCCCCTTCCGCCGAAGGCAAAATTATCCCGGCTGGATATGGGAAAGGTTCCTGCCCTTATCCGGACCATAGCCGGAAAATCGCGCCTGAGCGTGGATTCGGTCGTTCCGGACGTTAAGGCCCTCGCGCCGGATTCCAAATACCTGTCCGTCACGGCCGTGGTCAGGGGAAGACTGTCGGGCTTTCGAACTTTTCTGGCGGGACTTGGGCAGATACCTTATCTTGAGCAGATAGAAGAGATACAGATCCGGAAGATCCCGGACTCGAAAGAATACAGGGTGAAGATGTGGCTGGCGCTGGGGACGTGAAGAGACAAAGAATCATGTTGGTTCTAAAGTCTCACCGTGACATTTTACATGTCGCCCTGAGCTTGTCGAAGGGTGAACGGTTCGGGATAGGGGCGTCTTGAGGCGCCTGGTCGGAGAGAGAATAACGGTTCAGGGAGGCTGAAGCCTCCCCTACCCTTCAAATAAAGAAGAGCGGAATTTTACCGATGCCGAAACTGAACAAGAGGCAGATCATCATCCTGGCAGTCATGGCCGTGGCGGTGATATACGGCGCATATGACTTCCTCAAGCCTTCGGCGAAGAAAGGCGTCGCGCCCCTGTCATCAGGTACGAAGGCGACGTCATCGTCCGCACCGGCGGCTGCAGGAACGCAGGCTGCATCGCTCAGCGCCGCAATGGACGCCGCCGGCAGCATAAGCCGGGATCCATCGGCCAGGGCTAATGCCTACATCATCAGCCGGGTTGCCACGGAGTGGAGGGGAGACCCGTTTTATTCGGGAAAGATCCCTCTTGCCGAGCTGCACAGGGATTCGACGAGGGCCGGCGCTACGGGAGGAACGGAGAAAAAGGCTGACATCGCCTACACGGGATACATGCAGGCTGGGAAAAAGCAGGTGGCGGTCATCAACGGCAACGACTACGAAGTCGGTGACCTTCTTCCGCAGGGATATATCCTGAAGGGAATATCGCCGACTAAGGTAATCCTGGAGGACCGCCGGGACGGAACGGTCTTCGAGGTACTTCTCCAGGATTTCTTACCCGACTAACGAAGGGACTGGCATATGAAAAGTGCAGAACGAAAAGGATGCCCCCGGTGGCTGATAATTCTCCTTCTCATCAGTTTCGTCGCAGCGGGATGCGCTGCGAAAAGGGAAAAGGAGAAGGACGGCTTCTTCGACAAGTGGTCGACCCTGGCCGAGGAGTCGAAGGGTCACTCGCCCGCCCCCGGAACGAAAACAGCAGAGATCCCGGAAGCGGCGAGAAAGGGATACGCCCTCGAGGAAGGGGCCGGGGCGGGTCCCCCTCGCACCCTTCCGAGTGCGAGAATAACGATGAGGATGCGGAACGCCGACATAAAGGCGATCATCCGTGCCCTCTCCCGGGCCGTGAATCAGAACATACTCATCCGCAACGACATCAAGGGCGAGATTACCGTTGATGTAGTCAACACCCCCTGGAACGAGGTCTTCGAAAGCACCCTGCGTTCCAAGGGACTGACTTACACGTGGGACGGGAGCATCATCCGCGTCATGGCTCCTGAGGACCGGAAGACTGAGCCCCTTATCGCACAGAGCATAAAGATCCACTTCGCCGATGTTGACAAACTCAAGGACAGTTTGCAGGACCTCCTCAGCAAGGACGAAAAGGATAAGGTGAGGGGATCCATCAAGGTCGATACCCACAGCCGCGCCCTCATCGTCAACGGAACTCGGGATGACATGACCCGCATAATCGCAATGATCGAAAAGCTCGACCGGCCGACAAAACAGATCCTCATCAAGGCCAACATCGTCGAGGCTACGAAGGAAACGGCCCGCAACCTCGGCGTCCGCTGGGGAGGGTGGTACAACAGCGGCAATTATTACATCACGCCCGGCGGCACGACCACGACCACAGGAGTCACAAGCACGTACACGCCGACTTATGGATCGCCCGGTCTCAGCGGACAGGGATTCGGCGTTAATTTCCCTGTAGGCTCAACTGCCATGACGACAGCTGGAGGAGCAGGTTCACTCGGTCTCATGTTCGGGACCATCGGCGGCAACATACTTGAAGTTCAGCTTCAGGCCCTTCAGACAGAGGGTGTGCTGAACATCCTCTCTAGCCCCTCAATAACAACCATGGACAACCAGATGGCCTACACGGAAAACGGCGAAAGGGTTCCCTACGTCTCAACGACGTCCACGAGCACCGGAACGACTCAGGATGTTCGGTTCATAGACGCCGTACTGAGACTGGAAATCACCCCTTACGTTATCGACGAAAAGAGCATCAAGATGAAAATCAAGGTGCAGAAAGACGAGGTGGATCCCACCCGGAACGTTCTCGGAAATCCATACATATTCAAGAAGCTGACAGAAACGACCCTTATCGTGCAGGACGGGGAAACCATAGTCATATCAGGACTGACCAAAAATAGAACCTCCAATGCGGAGAGCGGGATCCCCTGGCTCATGGACATCCCGGTCCTCGGCTGGCTCTTCAAGGCGGACAGCCGGAGCAAAAAGATGGAAGAAGTCCTCGTCTTCATAACACCGCACATGCTGAAACAGGCCGCGGCTCTTCAGCCCGCGAATTCGACGGCACCGCCAGCGCCTGAAAAAACGCCGGAGAAGAAACCCGAATCGTAATTGCCATGGAATATTTCCGTATCCTCAATCTCAGGAAAGAGCCCTTTTCCAACTCTCCGGAGCCGGAGTTCTTTTTCCAGGCCGCACGGCACGTGGAGTGTCTCCAGAAACTGGAACTGGGCATCCGCCTGCACCGGGGACTCCACGTGGTCACCGGCCCCGTGGGCACCGGCAAGACAACGCTCTGCCGGGAGCTCATCGCGCGGCTAGCCGGCGGCGACAGCGGAACCTCGCCGATCGAGACCCATCTCGTTCTCGACCCCTCCTTCAGCACTCCGAAGGAGTTTCTGTCAACGGTCGCCGGAATGTTCGGGATTCGGGTCACCCCCGGAGAGGAGAGCGAATGGCAGCTCAAGGAAGACATCAAGAACGATCTTTTCGAACGCGGCATTCGGGGTGGAAAAACAGTCGTTCTCATAATCGACGAGGGACAGAAGCTGCCTGATTTCTGCGTCGAGCTTCTCCGGGAGTTTCTCAACTATGAGACCAACGACCGGAAGCTGCTCCAGATCGTCATCTTCGCGCAGGACGAATTCTGCAAAACCCTGAAAGAGCGCCCCAATTTCGCAGACCGGGTGAATCTTTTCCATTCCCTCGGGCCGCTGAGTTTCACGGAGACCCGCAACATGATCCGGTTCCGAATCCGTAAGGCAAGCGCTCTCGAAGAGGCGCCTCCCTCGCTCTTTACGCCGGGCGGCCTCCTGGCTGTCTACCGGCTCACGGGCGGTTACCCCCGGAAGATAATCAATCTCTGCCATCAGGTGATTTTGTCGCTTATCATTCAGAACCGGTCGAAGGCGGGATGGTTCCTGGTTCACTCCTGCGCACGGAGGGTCGAACCCATACGGAGAAGAGGATGGCGCTGGGCGGCGGTTGGAGCGGCGGCTGCAGTAGTTCTTGTCGTCTTTCTTCTTCCGGGATGGATGGGGCATAGAAACGCCGGAGAGAAGAGAACCGTCCTTCCAAATCTTTCCAGCGCCTCGGTCGAGCTGAAAGAAGCGCCTCAGCAGGAAAGAGCGGTGTTGCCTCAGCAGGCAACTGCGAAACCGCAGCCGATGCCCCGGATGCTGGGCACAATCACCATAAAGCAGGGACGAACGGTCTGGTGGAGACTTCATGACATTTACGGAGAGGCGGGCAAGGGACACCTCGATGCGATTCGCCGCGCCAATCCTCACATACCTAACATCAACCGGATAAGCGCCGGCGAAAAGATCCATCTGCCCGCCATTCGGACGGGCGGCAATCCGCTCGAGGGAGGAAGATACTGGGTGAGGGTCGCAAGAGGAAACGAACTCGAGGAGACCTACAGGGTTTTCGAAGATTACCGCTCCCTTTTCCCCGATCTGCGGTTCGTTCCATACTGGAACAGCATTGAGGGTCTCGTCTTCGCCGTCATTATGAAAGAGGGATTCGCGAGCGAGGAGGCGGCACGGATGGCCGCAGGAAAGCTCCCGCCTGCCCTGGCCGCCGGGGCAAAAGTGGCGGCGGCGCAACAGTGGAAGGCGGATACGGTGTTCTTCACTGGAGGGTGATATAGAGTATTATGCCACCCTCACCCCGACCCTCTCCCATAAAGGGAGAGGGGGAAAGGTATTCTCCCCCGGTGGGAAGGATGTGCTTCAAATATTCTCCCGGTGGGAAGGATGTGCTTGAAATAATCCCCCTGGTGGGAGGAATACTCTTCAAAAATTCCCTCCCCTGGTGGGAGGGGAGTGCTTCGATGGTTCTCCCCCGGTGGGAGAGACGTGCTTCAAATATTCTCCCGGTGGGAAGGATGTGCTTGAAATAATCCCCCTGGTGGGAGGAATACTCTTCAAAAATTCCCTCCCCCGGTGGGAGGGGAGTGCTTCGATGGTTCTCCCCCGGTGGGAGAGACGTGCTTCAAATATTCTCCCGGTGGGAAGGATGTGCTTGAAATAATCCCCCTGGTGGGAGGAATACTCTTCAAAAATTCCCTCCCCTGGTGGGAGGGATGCTCTTCAAAGGTTCCCTCCCCTGGTGGGAGGGATAAAGGGAGGGGGAAATTTAATAACATTCCAGGACAGAACGCATGCGATTTAAGAAAAAACTGGGAGAGATACTAATCGAAAGCGGACTTATCACCGAGGAGCAGCTCCAGAAGGCGCTCGCCGACAAGGATAAGGGCGGCATGATGCTGGGTCAGTATCTCATCCGCAACGGTATCGTTAACGAAGAGCAGGCCATCGAGGCCCTGAGCCGTCAGCTCAAGATCAGCCGGTACCACCCGGAAAAGTATCCGGTCGAGACGTCACTGGCGGAAATAATATCTGTGGACACCGCGCAGAAATATCAGGTCGCCCCCGTTAGAAAAAAGGGACGTCTCCTGACTGTCGCGATGACAAATCCTCTCGACATCAGCGTCATCGACACGCTTGAGACAATTACCAACCTCGAAGTGGAACCCATCATCTGCGCCGAGCGCGACATGAATCTTCTCATCACTAGCATCTACGGCACGCAGACGGGAATCACAGGCGTGCTCGGTAGTCTTCAGGTCACAGCCGAGTCCGACGAGGACAAGGCGGCCCAGCGCTTCGCCGAGGAAGTCCAGCTGAGCTCTCTTCACGACATGGCCGAGGAGGCGCCCGTCATTCGTATCGTTAACTCCATCTTCGCCCAGGCCATCCGCGAAGGGGCGAGCGACATTCACATCAGCCCGCAGCGCAATCACGTCCAGACCCTCTTCCGCATCGACGGAAAACTTCACGAGGTCCCCTCACCGCCGAAGTCGCTTTTTCTGCCTGTCCTCACAAGGATGAAGATTCTCGCGAACATGGACATCACCGTGTCCCGCATCCCTCAGGACGGCCGAATGACCATCAAGATGGAAAACCGCGAGATCAACGTGAGGGCCTCTACAATGCCGACCATATACGGGGAGAATCTCGTCCTCCGTCTCCTCGACATGAGCGCAGGCATCTACCATCTCAACCGACTCGGCATGGTCCGGGAGGACCGGGAAAAGATTGAGTCATCTATACGGAAGCCCTACGGACTCATACTCAGCACGGGGCCGACGGGAAGCGGGAAGACCACGAGTCTCTATGCTATCCTCAACGAACTCAACAAGCCGGACATCAACATCATCACGCTTGAAGACCCCGTGGAATACAGGATCGAGAACATCCGCCAGATTCAGCTGAACGTCCGGGCCGGGATGACCTTTTCGAGCGGATTGCGGTCAATCCTCCGCCAGGACCCCGATGTCATAATGGTCGGCGAGATCCGCGACCCGGAAACAGCCGCCATCGCCGTTCAGGCGGCCATGACGGGCCACCGGGTCCTGAGCACGGTCCATACAAACGATGCGGCGGGGGCAATAACTCGTTTCATAGAGATGGGCGTGGAACCTTTTCTCATCTCAACGGTCCTTCTCGTCTCCTTTGCCCAGAGACTCGTGCGGACCGTCTGCCCGTACTGCAAGGAACCCTACCGTCCGCCCGCGAAGGCGCTTGCCGCATGGGGCCTCGACAAGTACGAGAAGGCCAACTTCCAGCATGGCCGAGGATGCTACCAGTGCCTGAACACTGGCTACAAGGGACGAACAGGCGTTTTCGAGGTCCTGATAAATGACACAATGATCCAGGACATGATTGTGAGGAGAAGTTCCGCCCACGAGATCGCCCGGGCAGCGGAGGCCGAAGGGAAATTGAGGACTCTGAAGACCGACGCGGCACACAAGGTTCTGCAGGGAATCACGACGCTTGAAGAAGCCGCATCGGCGGTGATGGTTTAAAAAGAGTTCAGAGTTCAGGGTTGAATGAAATAATGGGAAGAAGCGATCCTGAATAGCTAAAAATTCTTTTTATTTTATTTAGAGGTACAATGACCAATTTTTCCTACCAGGCGATTGACGAGAGCGGAGCAAGGGTTTCGGGGACCATCGAGGCCGACTCCGTTCAGTCCGCATCGGCACTTCTGGCCGCCCGGGGACTCATCCCGTCCAAGGTGACGGAAGAAAAGTCGGGGGTTCAACCCGGAACCGCCAGGAGGATATGGAGGCGGGGGGGGAGCGTTAAACCGGCGGAGCTAATCCTTTTCACGAAGCAGTTCCGCTCCATGTTCCGGGCCGGGATACCGCTCATGAGACTTCTCGAAGTGATCGCAGCACAGACCCAGAACCGAACGCTGAGAAACGCTCTCGAAACGATGGCCCAGGATATCAAGCAGGGCTCGACCATCTCCGACGCCATGGAAAAGCACCCGGCGATCTTTTCTCCGCTTTACAGGAGCATGATCCGGGCGGCGGAGGCGAGCGGCAACATCTCCGACGTCCTCGACCGGGTCATATATATCATCGAACACGAGACGAGGATCCGGTCAGATATAAAGTCCGCGCTCCAGTATCCCATCATGGTCCTAGTGGCGCTGGTGGGCGCGTTTTTCTTTCTCCTCACCTTCGTCATCCCGAATTTCGTCTCGCTCTTTTCACGGGCAGGAATGGTTCTTCCCGCACCCACGCTAATAGCCATGAATCTCTACAAGTTCCTGAGCAGTTACTGGCACCTTCTCCTCGGCGGGGCCGTCGCCTTCCTCTTCGTCATCAGGACCTATCTCAGGACCGAGGCGGGAAAATACGTCCGGGACAACCTTCTTCTCAGGATCCCCGTCATCGGCGATCTCTTCCAGAAGGCTGCCATGTCGCGGTTCGCCAGCATTTTTTCGATCCTTCAGGCGAGCGGGGTTCCAATCATGGACACGATGCAGATCCTCTCTGGAACGATCGGCAACAGAGCCATAGCCAGAGAGTTCGATCGCGTCCGCGACAGGATCCGGGAGGGACAGCGCATTTCCACCACACTCCAGTCCGCGAAACATTTCACGCCGATGGTCATAGACATGATCGCCGTCGGCGAGGAGTCCGGCAATCTCATTGAAATGCTCCGCGAGGTCTACATCCACTATGACGACGAGGTGGGCTTCACCGTGAAGCGTCTCTCCGAGGCCATCGGTCCGGTCCTCGTGGTATCCCTTGCGGCCGTGGTCGCGTTCTTCGCCCTCGCGATTTTCCTCCCCATGTGGGACATGACAAAGATGGCACGCTGATGAATCCAGTGGAGCTGTACGATGACCATTAAAAAGAATTTGAAATCCCTCCAAGAGTCGATCGCAAGGCTGCCGGGAAGCCGGAGATATTTCCGAGTGAGCCTGTACATAATCATCCCGTTCACCTTCAGCGCCATCTCGCTTTTCTGGGTCATTATGACCTACAATTTCCGCGGCCATTTCAGGTCCGCCTGGTCCGGCTCCATCTGGTCCTTTCCCGTCTGGGGGATTATCATCACCCTTCTAACCTTCGGCGTCGGTCTTCTCATCACCCTCATGATCCTGAGGCCCGTGATGCGATTCGTTCAGGAAGCGGAGAGCCTGCCGCTATATCCGAAATCCCCGACAGCCAAGGAGGAGGACAGGGCAAAGGACGACCTCGAGCATTTCAGCCTCGTCTTCAAGCAGGTGACAGAGCTCCTGAGCAAGGTCGAGGCGAAAGAATTATTTCCCGGTATAATAGGCCAGAGCCGCGCCATGCGGGCAATCTTCAATCACATCCTGAAGGTGGCGCCCACTGACACCACCGTCCTCATATCGGGCGAAAGCGGAACCGGCAAGGAGCTCGTGGCGCAGAGCATCTACGAGCACAGCAGGCGCAACGGTAAGCCGTTCATCAAGCTCAACTGCGTGGCTATCCCTGAGACGCTCCTCGAAAGCGAGCTTTTCGGCTACGAAAAGGGGGCCTTCACGGGCGCAACAGCACTGAAGAAAGGGAAGTTCGAGCTTGCCGACGGGGGAACCATCTTCCTCGACGAGATAGGCGACATGCCCCTCGAGACTCAGGCCAAGCTTCTTCGCGTCTTACAGGAGAAGGAATTCGAGCGGCTCGGGGGAACAAAATCGATCCGCGTTGACGTGCGTTTCGTCGCCGCTACCAACAAAAATCTCCGGGAACTTGTCGCTAAAGGAAAGTTCCGTGAAGATCTCTACCACCGGCTGAACGTATTCTCCATCGTCCTCCCCCCCCTCAGGGAGCGCCGCGAGGACATCCCTCTCCTGGCCGAGCACTTCTGCAGCAAGGCAATGAAACCGGTCCAGATATCCCCCCAGGCCCTACAGCTACTTCTCGTCTATTCCTGGCCGGGGAACGTGAGGGAACTTCAGAACACCATCGAGAGGGCCGCGGTCCTCGCCGAAAAAGGCGTTATCGAGCCACACCACATAGCCCCCCAGATAACCAATGCCGGGATAACGGACGCCGGTCTCATCGGCCTGGAGTCGATTTCACTCGACAGCCGGATTGAGAACATAGAGCGGGGTCTCATAATCGAGGCCCTGCAGCGTTCAGGGGGCAACCAGGTCAAGGCCGCACAGCTTCTGGGAATCAACCGTCGGAGCCTCGTCTACCGGATTTCGAAACTGGGGATTGACGTGACCTCTCTTAAAAGTGTACAAAATTTGTAAAAAACAGGCCGTCACCTCGCTTACTCATAGATAAATTTTTTCATATATTTACGAAAAAACATCTCTAAGACGCCTTTAAGGCAATTGTTACTGGTCAAAAATTGAAAAGCAACTACAGGCAACTTTCAATCGTCCTACACGGACGATTCCGTTCTATCAAAAAGTGTACAATTTTTGTAATGGACGGTGTAAAGCTTGTTAATATTTTACTTTTTTTCTATGGATGCGTTATGCAATATAACAAATGTCTGAAGGACAGCAAGACCTGACATATTGAAAATCCTAATTATTGCAATATAATAGAACCACATCTTCCAGCTTGTCGCCCTTTTCGAGGCCATGGATTGAAAATATGGCATGCAACGTGCAATCTTTTTAGTTAAAAAGCCGATTCAAAAACCACGAAAAAATGATAAATTGAAATAGAATAATGAGGAAGGAGGTAGTAAAAATGAAAACGAAAAGACTGATGAGGAGCCAGAGGGGTTTCACCCTGATCGAGATCATCGCCGTGCTCGTCATCCTGGGCATACTTGCCGCCGTCGCCATCCCGAAGTACATCGATATGAGGACGGATGCGGTTAACAAAGCGGCTTCTGGAGCCGTTACAGAGCTTAATGCCCGCGAGCGGCTCGCCCTGGCGCAATACAAACTTCAGGGTGGAGACGATGTATACACTGCACCTGACACGAAACTCGGAGCCGACTGGAATGGAGGCGCCGCAATCGAAAGCGGAAAGGCTGTCACCTTCCAGAGCAGAAGCGTTACGTTTACGAGAAACGCCCCGTCGGATACAAAGAACGAACCATATTACTGGACCGTCACTGTTTCCTAAATTAAACTTACATTTCCCAACTGACTAACCTCAAAAGACCCCCGAAATATGCGGGGGTCTTTTATGGTTATTTATGGGACAGAAAGTAGCTTCACAGCCCAATAATGGAAACCGATGGAAAAAAAAGAATCCACCCTTCTTGAGATTGTTATTAATAACGGCCTTCTCACCATAGCCGTCGGCGCTGCCATTCTCTACTGGTATTTCGATGCTCAGGTAACTACGCAGTACCTTCCCAGGACAATAACCGCAGCGCTTGTGGTGGTCTACGGCGTATTTACGCAGTACATTCTCAATGCCCGAAAGAGGGCGCTGGAGGAAAAGGACCGGACCCAGAACCAGCTAATCCAGTCGGAGAGTCTCGCCGCCATCGGTCAGCTCTCGGCAGGCATAGCCCATGAGCTCAATAATCCACTTGCCGGGACCTCAAGCCTCGTCCAGATGAGCATCGAGACCCTCCGCGAACAGGAGGATAAGAGAGAAATAGACAGGGAAATTCTCGAAAATCTGGAATTCTCATTAAAAGAGTTGCAAAAAGCAGGAAATATAGTTAGAAGTGTATTGGATCTTTCACGTCAGACTCAGACCTACGTCGAAGATGTCAATCTGAACCGGGTTCTGGAAGATGCCCTGCGTGTCCTTTACAATATGTACAAGCACCTGGACGTGACCATCGAAAAAAACTTCGATGGCGGGCTGCCGACAATCAAGGGCAATTTCGCCAACCTCGGACAGGTGTTCATCAATATAATCAAGAACGCGATTCAGGCCCTGCCCGAGGGAAAGGGAACCATCTCCCTCTCGACGAAATATGTCCCGGGGAAAGAGGAGCGCGTTGTCGTGGAGTGCCGGGACAATGGCAGAGGCATTCCGCCGGAGATACAGAAGGACATCTTCAAACCTTTCTTTACCACCAAGGAGGTCGGCAAGGGTACAGGTCTGGGTCTTTATGTATCGCACGAGATAATCCGGAAGCACAGGGGAAGGATTACAGTGACCAGTGAACCGGGCAAGTGGACCGCCATTACGGTCGAGCTGCCATTGAAAGCGGGGGAACTATGACGAAGATAATGGTTGTTGATGATGAAGCCGCCGTCAGGATGGCTCTAAAAAAAGTTCTGGAAAAGGATGGCTATGAAGTCATTCTGGCGGAGAACGGAACTGCGGCCGTGAATCTCATCAAGGACTGCTATCAGGCCGCGGACATTGTTATCTCAGACTTCAAGATGCCGGGGCTGGACGGACTGGAAACGTTGACTGAAATCGGTAAAATCAATCCGGAGATCACCCGGATCATGCTGACCGGCTATGCCACCCTGGACCGCGCCATAGATTCCGTCAATATCGGCATCGACGGGTTTCTGACTAAACCCTTCGACAACAACGAACTAAGGGCCAAGGTCCGCGAATTCAACATGAAGCGGCGGCTCAAGCAGTTCGTCTCGGAGCAGGTGCTCTCTGAACTCCAGAAGGTCGGGGAGGATCTCATTCCGAAGCGAAGGTCCGTGAGTATTCTGTTCGCGGACATAAGGGGATTCTCCGCCATGTCGGAGAAGATGACTCCCAAGGAACTCTCCAGCATGCTCAACCATCACTTCTTCAAGCCGCTCGACAAGATTGTCTTCGAGTTCAACGGAACTCTCGACAAGCACGTCGGCGACAGCATAATGGCCATCTTCGGCGCTCCGATGGCTTACGACAACACGGCAATGCGGACAGTGAGCTGCGCCCTTAAAATGCGGGATAAGATGGCGGAGATTAATCAGACCCTTGGCGACGCGAGCATGAGGATATCCATCGGCATCGGCATAAGCACCGGGGAAGCCATGGTGGGAATATTCGGATCCCCTATCAAGAAGGAGTACACGGCTCACGGGATGCCTGTCATTCTCGCATCGAGACTCGAGAGGATGGCGAAGGAGGACGAAATTCTGGTCTGCCCCGCGACCTATGAAGCCATCAAGACCAGCGTTCAGGCCAGGCCCATGGACGGCGTGATGCTCAAGGGTCTCGAAAAAGAGATGACTATCTACAGTATCATCGGCAAAGCCTGATAAGAGAAAATGATTCAGGCCGGATGCTATGTATCTGGAACACTGGGGTCTGAGCGAACCGCCCTTCGAAAAACCCCCCGACACCAAGTTTATCTACCCATCCCGTGAATTCGAAGAGGCCGCGGCACGCCTCCAGTTCGCCGTCCAGCGAAACAAGGGAGCGGCTTTGCTGACCGGTGAGCGAGGAACCGGCAAGACGCTGTCTCTCATTCATCTGGCGGAAACCCTCTTCAGGGATGAGACGGAGATTGTTCTGATCGCCAATCCCGCGCTCGCCCCCATGGAATTTCTCAAGACCCTCGCCCGTCAGATGGATATTCCGACGGATTCCGTCCCGACAAAGGCTGACCTCCTGCACGCGCTTCACGTAAAGACACTCCGGAACGCATCGGAGAAAAGAGACACAGTCCTCATCATAGACGAGGCTCAGGGCATGCCACGGGAAACTCTGGAGGAAGTCCGCCTTCTGATGAACTTCCAGTCCAGCGACCGTTTCCTCCTTAACATCGTGGTCGCCGGACAGGAGGAGCTGAAGGAGATGCTCGGCAGGATGAAACATCTGGATCAGCGCATCACGGTCCGATACCATTTAAAACCGATGGACTTCGAGGACACCGCCGAATATATCGCCAGCCGACTGCGGACGGCCGGCGCGACAAGGCGCATCTTCAATTTCGAAGCCGTGGTTGAGGTCTACGGGAGCACCCGGGGCATCCCTCTTCAGATAAACAGTCTTTGCGACCGGGCGCTTGAAACAGGGTTCCGGGAAGGACTGGGGGCAATCGGCCCGGAAATAATCAAAGTTGTGAAAGGCTGAAAAGAAGAGAAAAAATGGAATTGATTCTGCTCTGGATGACAATCGGAATGTTCGCCGCTTTCATAGGAAAAAGCAAGGGCCGGTATGGATTCAGGTGGTTCGTACTTTTCCTTGTCCTCGGCCCTTTCGGCTTCATCGTCGCGTTCCTGCCGGACAAAAAGCAGTAGGCAGTAGGCAGTAAGCAGTAGGCAGAGAAAATCTTATCTTCCCATCTTCTTAACTTCTCATCTTCTTTTTTTTCTCCGCTACTGCGGTTGCGTGATTGCTGAGAGTTTCCAGGCATTGACACCGACCGGACGCGTGAAGGTCCAGTATTCCTCGAACTTCACCGGCTCCGTCCTGCTCCCCTCCACTACCTGTCCCGTCACATCATCCACGGTGTAATCCAGCAGGTTGGCGAAAAACTTCACGGTGATAAAATCATTACCACCTTCCTGCCAGGCCTCCGTGATATCCGCGGAACGGACGGCTATGTTGTCAAGCTTATTAGTCCTGCGTCCTGTCTTCAGCCTCTGAGCGTCACCCTGCAGAATATCGAACATCTCATCCGTGAGAAGGTTTCTGACTGTTGTCATATCCCGGTTTGCCCATGCCCCCTGAATCCTGAAAAAATAATCCATGCTCAGGTCCGCGAACTTCTTCTCGTCGAAGGAGCGATCCATCCCGCGGATGTGTCCCAGCCCCCTCTCGAGATCATCCTCTTCAGCTGCGGCACCCGGCGCGTAAGAGGCCTGCTTTCCCTGCTCATATGTCGAGGCCTCCCGGTAATAGGCCCCCGATTCAGCCTCTCTCCTGCGTTTCTTCAGGAACCAGTAAATTCCGTAGAGGATGAGCCCGATAAGAACGATGTCCAGAAGACCGATGCCGCCGGTACTCCCAGGCCCGCCCGCAAATCCGAGACTCCTGAATAGCATGCCGCCGATCATCCCGCCTATTATCCCGCCGGCGAGACTTCTTAGAAAACCGCCCTGCGCCTGTGGAGCGGGCTGTGCGAGAGGCGGCTGGCTGTATTGCCGCGACGGCGAGGGCTGCGATGGTGATGGCGTCGTCGTTCTCGGGGCCGAATACGTCCTTGAGCCCCTGCTCCCCGATGATCTCCCGCCTCCAACTCTCGCAAAGGCGTCAATTTCCATCGCGTAAATAAAAAAGAAAAAGAATGTGAAAAGGAGCAATCCTCTTCTTGCCCATTTACCTTCAAACATATATCCTCCTTCAGTTCAGATCGTGAGATATTCTTCTATAGTTCCAGCACCGCTGTCAATCGATTTTTCCTGAGAAAAGGCTCGCCATGGAATGGAGACTTTGTTATAGGATTAGGTCATCCAATCTTTCTTGAGTTGAGGTAACTGTGAAGAAGAAACAAGTGGTCCGGAAGGTCACAGTAGTTCTGGCGGCGGCGTTCATGCTTTTTATCTCAGGATGCTCCGAGCCGGACCGTTCATACAGAATCCTCAAGGGCCACGACTTCGCCGTATGGTCCGTGCGCTTCAGCCCCGACGGAAAGCTCTTCGCCTCCGGAAGCATGGACGACCGGGTGATCATCCGAGATGCATCGACCTGGCAGATTCTAAGAACACTGAAAGGGCACGAAAACCAGGTAATCTCCTTGAGCTTCAGTCCGGACTCCAGGCTCATAGCGTCCTGCGGAAAGGACCGCAAAGTGATCATCTGGGATATTGCCTCGGGAACTCCCCTGAAAACCCTCGAGGGGCACAGAGAGGATGTTTACAGCGTTGCCTTCAGCAATGACGGAAGAGTGCTGGCGTCGGGTGATGATGAGGGGAAAATATTCCTCTGGGATGTAGCGTCAGGAAGCGTTCTCAGGGTGCTCGAGGGTCACGGCGGACCGGTGAACACCCTCGCCTTCAACCCACGAGCGCCGGTTCTCGCCTCGGGAAGCAACGACGACACTATCATCCTGTGGAACGCCAGAACGGGAAATCCCGCAAGAACACTCAAGGGCCATGAAAGCTGGGTCAGGTCAATCGCCTTTTCGGCGGACGGAAAAAGGCTTGTCTCGGGCGGAATGGACCAGCTTGTCTTCCTTTGGGACACGGAAACAGGTAAGCCAATATTTCAGCGCCATGCTCACAGAAGCATGGTCTTCGGCGTCTGCATAAGTCCAAATGGAAAGATCATCGCCTCGGCCGGCGGGGACCAGACGGTGATTCTCTGGGATGCTGTTACCGGAAATCCTTTAAAAACAACGGCTGTGCCTTACGGACTTGTTCTCTCCGTGGCCATCAGTCCCGACGGAAGGACGCTGGCCGCCGGCTGCCAGGAGCGGCTGGTATTGATTTTCAACATCGAAAAAGAACTGCGTGGAAGCCGGGGAGGCTGAAGCATCACCTACCTGCTAAAATATTGGCGGGCAAGGGAACGTATCTACCAGCACTCTGCCTCCATCGGCTGGAGTGAATATACATCACGGCTGGTCGCTCACCCGGTGGGAGGGAACATATCTACCGGCACTCTCCCTCCATCGGCTGGGGTGAATATACATCACGGCTAGTCGCTCACCCGGTGGGAGGGAACGTATCTACCAGCACTCTCCCTCCATCGGCTGGAGTGAATATACATCACGGCTAGTCGCTCACCCGGTGGGAGGGAACGTATCTACCAGCACTCTCCCTCCCCTGGTGGGAGGGAACGAAAGGGAGGGGGTAAAAGAAACCATCACCAATGCGGGAACGACTTATCAGGCGTTACTATGTTCTTCTTGAAACGGGTTTGCGCCCGCTCGTGAAGACAGGCGCCTCCCCTGACGCGTTCACCTTTCTCGCCCTCGTTGTCTCTACAATTTCCGGCGCCTTCTTCGCATGCGGGAAAATTGCGGCGGGAGGCGTGACGATTCTCATTGCCGGTTTTCTGGACACGCTGGACGGGACCGTCGCGCGCCTTACGGGACGGTCAGACCGCCCGGGGGCGCTTCTTGATTCCACGCTCGACCGCTATGCCGAGTTCTTCATATTCTTCGGTCTTCTTTTCCATTTCAGGAAAGGCTGGATGGCCGCCGTCGTCCTCGTCGCCCTCATGGGCTCCGTCATGGTTAGTTACGTAAAAGCGCGCGCGCAGTCCCTCGGCCCGGCGAGAACCGTGGGACTCATGCAGCGGCCTGAGCGAATCATTCTTCTTGCCACCGGTTCGCTCCTCAACGGCCCCGTGGAATATTTGTTTCCAGGTTATCCCGATGCCGCTCTTTCGGTCTCGCTTATCATACTGGCCATTCTCTCCAACTGGACGGCTATTCACCGTCTCATGGAAGGGAGAAAGGATCTGGCCTAGTTGTATTAGGGGTCTAGGGAGGAACAGGGAAATTCCTGGTTTTTCAACATCATGCTAAAATCTCGGAGTGACAAAAAAATGCATTAGTGATAAATAAAAGAATAATCTTGAACTCTTGAACCCCTTTTTCTCTTACCATCATGGACAAGAAATCATCCGCTTCTGAAAACAGCCGCACCGGCGGAAGGCAATCAATATCCGAAGGTCTTTCAAACGACAGGAAGATCCTTTACAGCATTCTCCAGGGATTGCCTATCCCCACTTTCGTCATCGACAGCGACCACAGGGTCATCGGCTGGAACAAGGCTCTTGAGGAGCTGAGCGGAATCCCCGCCCCGGAAGTCATCGGGACGAGGCAGCAATGGCGGGCCTTCTACGCTTCCAAAAGACCCTGCATGGCAGACCTCCTCGTTGCAGAGGCCTTTGACGGTATCGAACGCTGGTACGCGGGAAAATACAGGAAATCTCCGCTCGTCGAAGAGGCTTACGAGGCAACGGACTTCTTCCCGGACCTTGGAGAGAAGGGACGCTGGCTCCGGTTCACCGCGGCCGCAATCCGGGACGCGGACGGAACGCTCGTCGGCGCGGTCGAGACGCTCGAAGACATCACGGAGCGAAGAAACGCTGAAGATGCCCTCATCGAGAGCGAGAGCAAGCTCAAAAGCGTGCTCCAGGGATTTCCCATCTCGGCGTTTCTCATCGACCGAAATCACGAAGTGGTTCACTGGAATCGCGCACTCGAGGAGCTGAGCGGAATCACCGCCGTAGAAATAGTCGGAACGAGCGATCACTGGCGGGCCTTTTACAAGAAGAAACGGCCCTGTCTCGCTGACCTCCTGGTTGACCAGACCCCGGACAGGATTGGCAACTGGTACGCCGGCAAGGCGACAAAATCGCCTCTGATCGAGGAGGCCTTCGAGGCCACGGACTTCTTCCCTGACCTTGGAAAGGAGGGGCGCTGGCTGCGATTCACCGCGGCTGCGGTCCGGAACAACCAGGGAGATCTCATCGGCGCCATCGAGACCCTCGAGGACATCACGGAGGCCAAAAAGGCTGAGCAGGAATTGCGCCTGGCCCATGATACCCTCGAAGTGCGCGTGAAGGAAAGAACGAAGGAACTCATCGAATCGACCCGGGCGCTCAAGGCGGAAGTGGTCGAGCGGCGTCAGACGGAGCAGAAGTTAAAGAAGCGCGAAAGAGAGCTCAAGATCAAATCCGACAACCTTGAAGAGGTCAACACGGCCCTCAAGGTACTACTAAAGCAGCGGGAAGAAGACAAGCGGGAACTGGAAGAAAAGATCCTCGCAAACGTCAAGGAGATTCTTCTACCTTACGTCGAAAAGCTCAAGCGCACGAAACTCGACGAGCACCAGCTTGCGAACCTGAACGTGATAGAGACGAACCTCAATGATATTATCTCTCCCTTCATCCGAAGCCTCACCTCAAAGTACCTCGATCTGACGCCCAGGGAAGTACAGGTAGCCACTCTCGTCAAGGAGGGCAAGACGACAAAGGAGATCGCCGAACTCCTTCATTCCTCCACGGCTGCCGTGGATTTTCACCGTAACAATATACGGATCAAACTTGGTCTGAAAAACAAGAAAGCCAATCTCCGGACCCATCTTATGTCTCTTCTTTAGTATGAGGTATTACCTATTATTTTCCTATCATTCTGTTCTTATTGCCTTTTGAAAGAAAATCGCTCATATTGAAGCCAAACCAGAATATTAGAAAAGACGCTCTCTAAAAACTTTTCAGGCAAACCCCAGAAAAATAGGAGGTGGCGGAATCAGGTAACGGGTCAAGTCGGCGGTTCATTTCATGCGGGTCGGACGTTCAAAAGAGGTTCAGATTCAGATGGCCGGAAAGGAAAAGAAAGGAGGTTCATCATGAGAGCATATGCAACCAAATTGATCGATCTGATCGAGCGGAGCCCGAACGAGATCGCGAAGCAGTGGTGCCGGGATGTGAAGAAGAATGTTCGGACCCCATCGTTTCATCACTTCTCAGACGATGACCTCATCCCGATCGCCATCGAGTTCTACAGCAAGTTCCGGGAGATGTTCTTCGCCGATCATCCCATGGACACGGCCAGAAAAATCTTCGGAAAGTACGCGGAAGACAGGTACCATCAGGAGATCCCGCTCCAGGAAGCCATCTACGCGCTGGTCCTCATGAGGCGCCATATCTGGCTGTATGCTGAATTCCAGGCCCTCTTCGTATCCGCCGTGGAACAGCAGCAGGCGGCCGAGAGCCTCAACCGGACCATCCTCATGTTCGACTACGCCATCTACGTCATCACGGAAAAGTATCAGTCTCTGATCCGCAGCGAGGTGGAGAAGAAGCTGGGCGGGATGAAAATGATCATCGAGCGTCCGGTCGAATCCTATCAGTATGTCGTCGTCGGAGCTATGGTCCTCGCCGCCGTGCTGCTGACCTACTTCTCGCACGCCGTGATGAAAACGGGAACGCTCTTCACGCACCTACTCTATGTTCCAATCGTCTTCGCCAGCGTCTGGTTCAGGACCAGGGGCGTAGCGGTCGCAGCGCTCCTCGCAGTGGTTGTCCTCGCGAGCCACTTCATCTACCTCGCTCAGGTTCCCTTCTGGGAGGATCTGCTGCGGGTGGGCATGTTCCTGTTCATTTCCATAACTGTTGCCCGCCTGACTGAAGGTCTGGTCAAGGCCGGTTCCATCCTCAAGCTGCAGGATGAATGAGGCGGCAGAAGCGGAAGAAAACCGGAAACTAACTAATCGTCGCAGCGAGTTTGAAAAGGAGCGAGGGCCGTGAACAGTGATATCAATCAAGGAGTGATCGTTTCCATCCGGGGCAGCGTCATCGATGCCCGCTTTCCCGCCGGCAAGGTACCCGCCATCCGGAATGTTCTCAGGACCGGTGAAAACGGGAACATCCGGATCGAGGTCATGGCACAGCTCAATTCGGAGGTAGTGCGGGGGATCTCACTGACGCCGACGCAGGGACTGTCGAGAGGCGCCCCGGTCATTGACACTGGAAATCCCTTCATGGTTCCCGTGGGCAAGGAATTGCTGGGCCGCGTGTTCAACGTTTTCGGCGAGACCATAGACAACGGGCCTGGAGTCGACGTTCAGAGCCGCAGGCCCATCCACGGCGCTCAGGTTCCCATCACCAGCCAGTCTACGGTCTCCGAAATCTTTCACACGGGCATCAAGGCCGTTGACGTACTTTGCCCTCTCGAGAGGGGCGGTAAGGCAGGGCTGTTCGGGGGGGCCGGCGTGGGAAAGACCGTTCTCCTCATGGAGATGATCCACAACATGGTAGGCCAGCATGAGGGCATCAGCATCTTCTGCGGGGTCGGTGAGCGCTGCCGCGAGGGAGAGGAACTTTACCGCGAGATGCGCGACGCCGGCGTTCTAGGAAACACTGTGATGGTATTCGGCCAGATGAACGAACCTCCCGGTGCCCGCTTCCGGGTCGGCCACACGGGCCTGACCATGGCCGAGTATTTCCGCGACGACGAGCGCCAGGATGTGCTCCTGCTCATCGACAACATCTTCCGCTTCATCCAGGCGGGTATGGAGGTTTCGGGCCTCATGGGGCTCCTTCCCTCCCGGCTCGGATACCAGCCCACACTGGCGTCGGACCTGGCGGAGCTCGAGGAGCGCATCTGCAACACAACGACAGGTGCAATCACGTCCATTCAGGCCGTTTACGTCCCCGCCGACGATTTTACCGATCCATCGGCATCGCACACCTTCAGTCACCTGACAGCAACCATAGTGCTTTCGCGAAAGCGCGCGAGCGAGGGATTCTACCCGGCCATCGACCTCCTCCAGTCCAACTCCAAGATGCTGATGCCCACCATCGCGGGCGAGCGGCACTACGCCATCGCCCAGGAGATCCGGAGGAATCTGACCATCTACGAAGAGCTCAAGGACATCATCGCCATGCTGGGGATCAACGAACTCTCGCGAGAGGACCAGCGCACCGTCTTCCGGGCCCGCCGTCTGGAGCGCTTCTTCACCCAGCCATTCCACGTGACGGAGCAGTTCATCGGCAAGGCCGGAAAAACGGTTTCCCTCGAAGACGTCCTCGACGGGTGCGAGCGAATTCTCAACGATGAGTTCGCAGATTACCCGGAGAGCGCTCTCTACATGATAGGCGGCATCGACGAAGCCGTAAGAGAAAAGGAACCGGAAGATGAATCTTAAAATCATGCTGCCGGCCGAGATCTTTCTCTCCGAAGAGGTGACGAAAATCGTCGCCGAGGCAGAGAACGGATTTTTCTGCCTTCTGCCCCAGCACGTGGATTTCACCGCCGCGCTGGTTCCCGGAGTCTTCTCCTTCACCGGCCGCGAGGGAGAGATTCATCTGGCCATCGACGGCGGCACGCTCGTGAAGCGGGGTCCGGAGGTGCTGGTATCCACGCGCAACGCCGTGAAGGGCCCGGCGCTCGGGGATCTCAGGGAAGTGGTCATCCGGCAGTTCGAAGAAATAGACGAGCGGGAGAAGAAGGCCCGCGCCGCCGCGGCGAAGCTGGAGGTGGATCTCCTGCGCCGCTTCATGGAGCTTAAGGAACATGGGCGATGAAAAATTGACATCGCGAGAAAGGCGCCGCAGACTTGCCGAAGCCTTCACCCGTAAAATCGGGACAAAAGAGGCGCGGCGGATCAAGGGCCGGACTAGGAAAGACAACGGTCTGTGGTTCGGTCTCGGCGTATTCGGGATCATCGGCTGGTCAGTGGTCATTCCGACTCTCATCGGAACGGCCATAGGAATCTGGATAGACCGGACCTGGCCGAGCCGATTTTCCTGGACCCTCATGCTGCTTATATTCGGGGTCGGCCTCGGCTGCTTCAACGCCTGGTACTGGGTGAAGAAGGCCCGGGAGAACATCATCGAAGACGAATGACGGGGGAATCCTCATGACCGAATGGATCCGGCTTCTTGTTTCCTTCCTGGCGGGAACCACGCTCGGGAGTTTCTATTTCACCGGGCTCTGGCTCACCGTCAGGAACCTTCCCGACGCCGGGAGGCCGACGGCCCGGGTTTTCTGGAGTTTCATCGTCCGGGCCGCCGTCGCCGTGGCGGGATTCGCCACGGTAATGAACGGCCGCTGGGAACAACTGGCCGCCGCTCTCGCCGGCTTTCTCATCGCGAGAGAAATCCTCGTCCGCCGTCTGGGACGGCAAACCGCCTGACGGCACCGGGAGCCGCTTATGGAAGTCGTGGCAATAAATCAGATAAGTCCCGACCAGGTCATCCTCTTTCAGTGGGGATGGATCGTCATTAACGCGACGCTGGTCTACACCTGGGCGGTTATGGGACTCCTCGTAGCGGGTTCGCTTCTGATCACGAGGGGTCTGTCGAGGGGCAGAACCATCCCGCGCTGGCAGAATCTCCTGGAGGTCATCCTGAGCGGCGTGAGGTCCGAGATCCGCGAGATCGTCAAGGAAGGCGCGGACAGCTATCTGCCTTTCATCGGTACGCTTTTCCTCTTCATTCTCACTTCCAATCTTCTCACCTTCATACCGGGATATGTGGCCCCCACGTCGGCGCTTTCCACTACGTCGGCGCTTGCGGTGGCGGTTTTCTTCGCCGTTCCCATCTTCGGAGTATCGAAACTGGGCATCATCGAATATCTGAAAGAGTATTTTCGGCCCAACATCATATTCTTCCCGTTTCACGTCATGGGCGAATTTTCGAGGACTCTTGCCCTCGCCGTCCGACTCTTCGGAAACCTCATGAGCCACGAGAAGGTCATCGCAATCCTTCTGGCGGTGACCCCTCTTTTCTTTCCCATAGTCATGCAGGCGCTGGGTCTCCTGATCGGGCTGATCCAGGCATACATTTTCGCAATTCTCGCGATGGTGTACATCGCATCAGCGTCACAGGCCCACGAGGAAACTGAACACAAAAAGAAAACACAGGATCAAACCATCCAAAAGGGAGGATAATACTATGGACAGCTTTAGCATGGTGGCAATCGCGTCGATTATCACAGCGGGACTCTGCATGGCGATCGGATCCATCGGTCCGGCCCTCGGTCAGGGACGGGCCGTGCACAGCGCTCTTAGCTCCATCGCCCAGCAGCCGGATGAGAGAAACTCTCTGACGCGGACGCTCTTCGTCGGACTGGCGATGATCGAGTCCATCGCAATTTACTGCTTCGTGATCTCGATGATCCTGGTCTTCGCCAACCCGTTCTGGACCTACTTCATAAAGAAAGCCGGAGGATGATCCATGCATATCGACGGGTTTGTCTTTTTCGCCCAGATCGTCAATTTCCTGATCCTGATGTGGCTCCTCAAGAAATTCCTCTACGGCCGGATCATAGGCGCCATGGACGCCAGAGAGGCCCGGATCTCAGAGACCTTCGCCGAGGCGGAAAAGGCCCGGGAGGAGGCGTCCCGATCATTGCTCGCCTGCGAGCAGAGGATGAAGGATCTTGAAAGCGCGGCCGCCGACATGATGAACAGGGCCAGGACTGAGGCGGATGCCTACCGAAAGGAGCTCATGGAACAGGCCCGCAGGGAGGTGGACGAAATCCAGAACCGCTGGACAGAGACGCTCCGCTCGGAGCGGGAGACATTCTTCCGGGAACTGCGGAGGCTGACGGGACACCAGGTCTACTCCATAACCCGGCGGGTTTTAAAAGACCTTGCCGACCTGGATCTTGAACAGCGGATCGTCCAGATCCTGGCGGAACGCCTCGAGTCGCTCAACCGGGAGGAGCGTGACCGTATCCGCACTCTCATGACTGCGGGCGAGAAGATCACCATCCTTTCTGCATTCGACATCCCCGCCGAAGCCAGGGAAAGACTCGGCGGCATCATCGGTGCAAGCATAGGACCGGGCGTCGAGGTCGTCTATGAACGCTCGGAGGATGTAATGTCCGGCTACGAACTCAGGATAGACGGATACAAGATCGCCTGGAGCATGAAAGACTATCTCGACTCGCTGGAAGAGAAATTCCACAACGTGCTCTACGAGGCACAGGAACATAAACCGGTTCACGGATAAAGGGGTGCGCCCTATGGAAAAGATCACACCGGAGCGGGAAGACATGAAATCGTTTTTGGAGGACACCTTCAAGACGATGGACGCGGTTCTCTCGGACCAGCACGCGGAGCTGACGCAGCGCGAAGTCGGCACGGTCCGGTATGTCGGACACGGCATCGTCCGCGTCGGCGGTCTACCGAGAATCAAATCCGAGGAACTCGTCCTTTTCCCCGGAAATCTGCAGGGACTGGTCTTCAACATCGACCCGGACGAGATAGGTGTCATTCTTCTGGGTCCTAGCGAGCACGTACAGGCGGGCACGGAGGTCCGGAGGACCGAGCGGGTACTCGACACCCCCGTGGGAGAAGATCTCATCGGCCGGGTGGTTGACGCAATGGGACACCCGCTCGACAATCTGGGTGAAATCCGCGCAGTAAAAAGACTTCCCGTGGAGCGCGAGGCGCCGGCGGTCATGGCCCGCGACCCCGTGACCGTTCCCCTCCAGACGGGCATCAAGGTCATCGATGCCCTGATCCCCATCGGTCGCGGGCAGCGGGAACTGATCGTCGGTGACCGCCTCACGGGCAAGACGGCGATCGCCCTCGACACCATCATCAACCAGGCTGACAAGGACGTGATCTGTATCTACTGCGCCATCGGCAAAAAGACCTCCGATGTGGCCAAGGTTATCGCCGATCTCAAAGAACACAACGCCATGCATTACACCATTGTCGTGGCGGCCACGGCCGAAGACCCCCCCGGCCTCCAGTTCATCGCTCCCTACGCCGCCACGACCATGGGAGAATACTTCATGTCAAAGGGTCGCGACGTGCTGGTCGTTTACGACGATCTGACATACCACGCGCGTGCCTATCGCGAGCTGTCGCTGCTTCTGCGCCGCCCCCCGGGACGCGAGGCCTTTCCCGGAGACATTTTCTACATCCACTCCCGGCTTCTCGAGCGGTCGACTCATCTGAGAAAAGAATTCGGCGGAGGATCGCTCACGGCGCTGCCCATCGTAGAGACGGAGGCCCAGGACATCTCGTCCTACATCCCGACGAATCTCATTTCCATCACCGACGGCCAGATCTATCTGTCGCCACGCCTCTTTCAGAAGGGCATTCTGCCGGCGGTGGATGTGGGCAAGTCCGTCTCCCGCGTCGGCGGCAAGGCACAGCTTCCGGCCTACCGGGCTGTCGCAGGCGACCTGCGCATCGCCTACTCCCAGTTCGAAGAGCTGGAGACATTCTCGCGCTTCGGAACCCGTCTCGATGAATCCACGCGTAGAGTCCTCGAGAGGGGTTGGCGGGTCCGGGAGATTCTCAAACAGATCCAGTACGAGCCTATGCGTGTCTCAGATCAGATCGCCGCGCTTCTGGCCGTAACGACCGGAATCCTTGATGAAATCCCCATCGATAAGGTGGCGGGAACGGAAGCGGCTCTGCGGAAAACCCTGGCTGAGCGACATGCAGATATCATCAGCCGCATCGAATCGGGCGAAAAGCTCGGTGCCGTGGAAAGGGACACCTTGTGCGCCGCTGCCCGGGAGGCCGTCAGGAGCATCCAGGGAGGCTGAAACGTGCAGACCACCGAACACTTGAAGAGAAGAATCCAGAGCGCACAGGACCTGCTCGGCGTAGTAAAGACAATGAAGGCGCTAGCCGCCGTGAGCATCCGTCAGTATCAGCGGGCCGTGGAGTCGCTGGGTGAATACAACCGCACCGTCGAGATGGGTCTTCAGATCGTCCTTCGACAGAGCGCAGAGGCGACTCTTCAGGCAAGACAGAAAACCGCTCTCCTCGGAGCCATCGTCTTCGGGACCGATCAGGGACTATGCGGACAGTTGAATCAGATAATCGTCGCCCATGCCGTCGAGGAAATGAACAGGACGGGAATCAGCACGCAGAACCGCATCATCATAGCAGTGGGCATGCGGACGGCGGACCTGCTGGAAGACGCAGGCCAGCCCGTGTTCGAGACCCTCACGACGCCAGGCTCGACCGCAGGCATAACGCCAATGGTCCAGGACATCACCATGCTTCTCGAAGACTGGCGTTTCAAGCGGCAGGTCAACCGGATGCACCTCTACTACAACGAGTACATTTCGGGCGCAACGTACCGCCCCAGGACACTTCCGATCCTGCCCGTGGAAGAGGCCTGGCTCCGGAATCTTAAAAAGCAGAAATGGGAATCGCGGACGCTTCCCCTCTTCACTATGAACTGGGAAAATCTGTTCCGCGCCCTGATAAGGGAATATCTCTTTGTTTCCATCTACCGCGCATTCGCCCATTCGCTGGCAAGCGAAAACGCGAGCCGCCTTGCGGCCATGCAGAGCGCGGAGAAAAATATCGAGGAACGGCTCGAGGAGCTCTTTATGCAGTTCCATCGGCAGCGTCAGATGGTTATCACGGAAGAGATACTGGATATCGTTTCCGGGTTCGAGGCACTCGGGGGAGCAAAACAGGCCGCTCAGTAAGAAAGGGGAATCGTTCGGTGATCCGTAAAGAGAGAAAGGAGGCCGGTCATGTCCGATAAACGTGTATGTTCCATCTGCGCCTGGCGCCAGCACTGCCAGAAGAGGTTCATAGTATCGACAGATGCGCTGTTCAACGTCAACTGCCCCGATTACTCGCGGGATGTGACAATCAAGGACAGCGAGGTGGAAAACAAGGTCGTTGAATACCAGCTCGAGCGATGGCGGATGATCAAGAAACCAAAGCTTGACTTAACCGTCACCATCTCCCGTCAGACCGGCGCGGGGGGAAGCGAAATCGCGAGACGCCTCGCCGACGAGTTCAAGATGGATCTCATGGGAAGCCAGATTATCCAGCACGTTGCCGAGAGCACGCGGATGAGCACCAAGGTCGTGGAAACCCTCGACGAGAAGGCAGTCACCCGGATCGACTCCATGGTGGCTTCTCTCTTCGCTAACCGGCATCTCTCCCCGGATGTCTATTTCCGCCACCTGACCCGGGTCATAGCGACGATCGGGGAACACGGCAACGCTATTATTGTGGGCCGGGGGGCAAACTTCATCCTCCCCAAAGAGAGGACCTTCAGGGTCCGCTTTATAGCTCCTCCGGACTATCGGATCAGGCACTTTGTGGAAACGCGCGGTATGTCGCAGGAGGACGCCCGTCGGTATGTGGAAAAGAAAGACGAGGGACGGATGGGATTCATCAAGAAATACTTCAAGGTCGACGCCTCCGATCCGAACCACTACGACATGGTCATCAACACGGAGAAGCTCGGAATCGAGGGAGCAGTCATGGCCGTCTCGGGCGCACTTCAATACCGGATTCGATCGCGGGCAGAGACTATAAAGGCGGCAAATTCTCAATCCTGAGAGTCGCTATTTTCCTGTTTGACAAATAGCCCCTAAATAAAGTATCCTCCGAGACGTTAATCCTGAACAGCCCTCTTCCCTTCGGGGGGAGGGGCTGTTTTTTTTGGGAGAGAAGTCGATGGAAAAGATACCAATCACCCGCTCCGGATACGAGAAGCTCAAGAAAGACCTGGAGCACCTTAAAAAAGTGGAGGTCCCTGAAAATATCCGGGCGATTGAGGAAGCCCGCGGGCACGGCGACATCGCGGAGAATGCGGAATACGCAGCGGCGAAGGAGCGGCAGTCCTTCATACAGGGACGCATTCAGGAACTGGAAAACAATCTCGCGTCCTCCAAGGTGATCGACCTGGAAAACATCTCGGACGAGAAAGTTGTCTTCGGCTCCATAGTCACTATCGTGGATATCGAGACGGAGGAGCAGACCACCTATCAGCTGGTCGGTCCTCTGGAGTCGGATATTCAGAAGAACAAGATATCCGTCACATCTCCCATCGGCAAGGGCCTCATAGGGAAAGAGGTCGGCGACGAGGTCCGCGTGAAAACACCCCGGGGCATGAGAATATTTGAAATAGTCGGAATCAGGGTCGACAACGGAAAGCAGGATTAATGACGGCTCAGGATATCCTCTCCCCCTTCATCTCCAGATTCCCAAGCTCAACAACTTCGTAACGGCCGAGGCGGTTGTAGAGATCGATTACCTCCTTCGCACGGCCGCTGACCGTTCCGCCGGCCTCGACGGCATAAGGGTGCTCGGGCGCGTAGGCCTCGATGGCCCTGGACTCGGGTCTGCGCGTCTCTTTAGGCTCATAGCCTTCCAGACGAATTCCTTCCGAAAGATTCCGGAAAATGTTTTTCAGTTCCTCGCCAAGGGGCTGCGAATAGGTCTTGTAACGGAATTCAAAGCGGGCTTCCCCTATCCTGGTCACCCTGACGATACGGACCGGCGCTTCGTTCTGCCTCTTTTCGAGCGCCTCTTTCAGCAGCTCGTGGATTCCCGCACCCACGATAAGATGAACGTGATCCTCCTCCAGGCGGACAAAGCGCATGAGCCGGACAAATACATCTCCCCTGGCTCGGCCGGCCTCCTCGAAAATCACATCCCCCGAAATACCTCGACCCTCCATGAACCCTAGTACGAATCCCTTGATAAAATCAAATGGACCGTCCAGAACGACTTCGACATATTCCCGGATCATTCAGCCTCCCCCTTCTCAGTTTTCATTGTTCTATCTCTCTTCACCCCTCGATTGCATTTCTTTCGCCGTACCCGACCTCTTTTTTAGAAAAAAATAAAGGTAATCAGTACGAAGACCGGAATCAGAAAGGGAATGGAATACTTGAGCATATATCCGAAGAAGCTCGGCATTGCGACTCCTGCCTCTTCGGCGATGGATTTCACCATGAAATTGGGCGCGTTTCCTATGTAAGTATTCGCTCCCATAAAAACCGAACCTGCTGAGATCGCTTTCAGATACGCGACAAAGACCGGGTTGGCCGCAGGGACCGTCGCGCTAAGGGCTGAAGGGACGGCGGCTTCCGCCAATCCGAGTTTTCCCAGTGCCATGTTGAAAAAGGTGAGATAGGTCGGAGCGTTGTCGAGAAAGGACGAGAGTCCCCCCGAGACCCAGAAATAGTGAGCCGGCTGATTCACCACGGCCAGCAGTCCCGCCAGGGCGCCGCTGCTCCCCGCCTTGAGGATGGCTATCGCCGGGATGATGGTCATGAAAATTCCCGCAAAGAGCTTCGCCACCTCAACGATGGGAACCCATCCGAACTCGTTGGCCTCGCGGAGAGACCATGGAGTGAAGCGAAGCGAGAGAAGTCCCATAACGACAATCATAACATCCCTCAGCACGTTCTGGTATTCCATTCCAACGCCCATCACCGTGAAATGTCCTGCCTTCCAGTAACCGCTCATGAGGACCATCCCCACGACACCGGCGAGAAAAATGAGGTTGTAGAGTCCCTCTACTTTTAACGGTATTTTTTCCTCATCGCCTTCTTTCTTCGAGGTCAACCGCAATTCCTGCCTATAGTAGAACGTGTCGAGAAAAAAGAACATCGCGAGGACTAGACCTGCGACGATAAGCATGTGCGGAAGAATGGCGCGGGTCACCCAGAAAAAAGGAACGTTGTGAAGAAAACCGAGAAAGAGAGGCGGATCGCCCAAAGGGGTAAGGGCCCCGCCTATATTGGCGACGAGAAAAATGAAGAAGCAAACGATGTGTGCCTTTTTCTGCCTGTCTCTGTTCGCGCGGAGGACAGGCCTGATCATTACCATGGCCGCTCCCGTCGTTCCCACCCACGATGCCAAGGCAGTTCCCATGAGCAGCATGATGGAATTCACAAGCGGCGTTCCTTTCAGCGTCCCCGTCACCACAATACCTCCGGAGATTGTGAAAAGGGCCCACAGAAGGATGATGAACGGGATGTAATCGATGAGGTAGATGTGGAGAATGTGGTGGAGGGCCTCACCGCGAAACACGAAAAGGAACGGGCCGGCGAAGATTATCGCCCAGAATGCCGATACCTTGCCGTAATGATTATGCCAGAAATGAGGCGTCCAGAGGGGACAGAGGGCGATTGAGAGTAGAATTCCTGCAAACGGAAGGATCGTCCATACGGGAAGTATTGCGCCTATGTCCTGTCCACCGCTCCCGGCCGAGCCGGAGGCATAAACCTCCGGAGTCAGAATCATCAGTGCAGCGAAGAGCACGAAGGCAAGTGGTCCGCTTCTTCTCATGGGGCAGCCTCCCTGTCAAACAAGAAAAGCCGGGCAAGAATACCTCCCCCGGCTTCTCTTGTGCAACTGTTTTATTTTCTGAAAAACCGCTCAGGCCTTTTCCACTATTTTCAGCCTGATCTCCGCCCGCTCCAGGGCGTCCTTTATTTTCTCGTAATCCGGATCTTCCTTGGACATTTTGGCCAGCTTTTCCGAGGCGATCTCTTTGGCCCTCCGCGCCCTGTCGGCATCGATCGCATCGGCTCTTTCGGCCGTCTCAACAAGAATCGTAACCTTGTGCGCCGTCACCTCGGCATACCCCGTATTGACGGCATAGTAATGTTTCTTGTTGTCCTTCGTGAAATTCAATTCTCCGAACTTCACTGAGCTCAAAAGTGACGCGTGACCCACCAGAACCCCGAACTCTCCCTCCGTGCCCGGTATGGTCACTTCCTCTATCTTTCCGCTGAACGCCACCTTTTCGGGCGTCACGATTTCCAGCATCAGGTCGTCAGCCATTAATCATCATCTCCCGGTTATTCGGACAGTCTCTTCGCCTTTTCCACCGCCTCGTCGATTCCGCCCACCATGTAAAAGGCCTGTTCCGGAAGATCGTCATGTTTTCCTTCCAGAATTTCCTTGAACCCTCTGACGGTTTCCTTCACGGAGACGAATTTACCCTCCGTGCCCGTGAACTGAGCGGCGACAAAGAAAGGCTGCGACAGGAACCGCTGAATCTTCCGGGCTCTGCTCACCGTCAGCTTATCCTCCTCCGAAAGCTCGTCCATTCCGAGAATAGCGATGATGTCCTGCAGGTCCTTGTATTTCTGGAGAATCATCTGAACGCTCCGGGCGACCGAATAATGCTCTTCGCCGAGAACGTTGGGATCCAGAATTCTCGACGTGGAATCGAGCGGGTCCACGGCGGGATAAATCCCCAGCTCTGCGATGGGACGCGATAGCACGACGGTTCCGTCGAGGTGGGAGAAAGTAGTAGCCGGTGCCGGGTCCGTGAGGTCGTCGGCGGGAACGTAAACGCACTGAACAGCGGTGATCGATCCCTTGTCCGTCGAGGTGATCCGCTCCTGCAGTTCGCCGAGGTCGGTCGCCAGAGTAGGCTGATAACCGACCGCCGAGGGCATGCGGCCCAGAAGCGCCGAAACCTCGGAACCTGCCTGGGTGAACCGGAATATATTGTCGATGAAGAGAAGCACGTCCTGCCCTTCCACATCCCGGAAGTATTCCGCGGCTGCAAGACCCGTGAGGGCCACCCGCGCCCGGGCTCCGGGAGGTTCCGTCATCTGGCCGTAGATCAGGGCCGCCTTGGAGATAACTCCCGACTGTTTCATTTCGAGGTAAAGGTCGTTCCCCTCGCGGGTCCGCTCTCCCACGCCCGCAAAGACCGAGATGCCTCCATGATGCATGGCGATGTTGTGGATCATCTCCATCATGACGACCGTCTTGCCGACTCCGGCGCCGCCGAACATCCCCATCTTTCCGCCCCGGGGAAATGGAACCAGAAGATCGATGACCTTGACACCCGTTTCAAGAACATGCACAGAGGTGTCCTGCTCCGTAAAGGCCGGCGCCTCCCTGTGAATCGGCATTTTAACCTTGGCGTCTACCGGACCGAGACCGTCCACCGGTCTCCCGACGACGTTCAGGATCCTACCCAGACCGGCTTCGCCGACTGGAACCATGATGGGAGCTCCCGTGTTCTTCACCGGCATCCCGCGCACCAGTCCATCGGTGACGTCCATTGCGATGCACCGGACCGTGTTTCCGCCCAGATGCTGCGCCACCTCGATGATCAGGTTGTCCTCCTCGTCGCTGATCGTCGGGTTGGTGATCGTCAGAGCATCCAGGATGTGGGGAAGATTCCCGTCTTCAAACATGACGTCGATAACCGGCCCGATGACCTGCACGATTTTTCCTACGTTCATTTGTTCTTCTCCTTGATGATAGAGTTTATATCTACTATTGCATTCAGGCGACGTCCCCGGGGTCTAACCCTTCAATGCCTCCGTACCGCCCACGATGTCCATGAGCTCCTTGGTTATGGCAGCCTGGCGCGCCTTGTTGAAATTCAGCGTCAGCGTCTGGATCATGTCGTCGCAGTTGCTGGTCGCGTTGTCCATTGCCATCATCCGGGCGGCGTTTTCACCCGCCGAGGTCTCCAGCAAAGCCCGGTAAATAAGGACGCGGATGTACATGGGGAGCAGCTGGTCCAGCAGGGCTTCTTCGGAAGGTTCGTAGATGTATTCGAGCCGCTTGTCGGGCTCTACGTCCTCATCCGCACCGACCGAGGGAATGGGCAGCAACCTCACCACCACCGGCCGCTGAATCGGCAGGGATATGAATTCGCTGTATATGAGATATAGTTCGTCATATTCCTCGGCTATGAAGGAGGGAATCACGTCCTCCCCGATCCTCTGCGAGAGACTCATGTCGAATTTTCCGAAGACATCCACATGGTGGCTGATAATCTTCGCCCGCTTCCTGAAGTAGTCCCGGCCCTTCTTGCCCACTGCTATGAGAGAAGCGTCCACGCCGTGCGACAGCCTATCCTTGAGAAAGCGTTCCGTGGCCTTGATGATGTTGGAATTGTATCCGCCGCAGAGTCCCCTGTCCGAGGTCATGCAGATAACCTTGATCCTCTTGGGATCCCTCACTGCGAGAAGCGGATGGGACTTTGGGTCGACGCGCAGTGCAAGACTCTTGAGAACATCCATGAACTTGACGGCATAGGGCCTGAAGTTCTCCATTCTCATCTGGGCGGTCCGCAACTTGGAGGCGGCCACCATGTTCATCGCCCGCGTGATCTGCTTGGTCTTCTGTACCGCTGTGATTTTTCTCTTTATATCTCGTAACGCGGCCATTTATATGGATACTCCCTTGCGTTCAATCGTTACTGCGGCTCAAGACAATCAACCGCTCCAGTCACCTCAGCCCGCCATAAAGACGGAGTCGAATTCCGTCATGACATCCTTCATCTTTTTCTCTAGCTCCGGGCTGATTACCTTTTTGTCGTCGATCTCGGCCATGATTTCCGGATATTTCCCCCTTACGAAGGCCAGAAGCTCTTTCTCATAAACACGGAGCTTGGACACCTCGTACTTGTCCAGAAAACCTTTCGCGCCGGCGAAAAGGATGGTTACCTCTTCCGCTAGAGACATCGGCTGATACTGGGGTTGCTTGAGAATCTCTACAAGCCTGATCCCGCGCTCGAGCTGTGCCTGGGTCGCCTTGTCGAGGTCGCTTCCGAACTGGGCGAATGCCGCCATCTCGCGGTACTGGGCCAGTTCAAGTTTCAGGGTTCCGGCCACCTGCTTCATCGCTTTCACCTGAGCGGCGCCGCCGACCCGCGAAACTGAAAGGCCGACGTTGATCGCCGGGCGGATACCGGAATAGAAGAGGCTCGGCTCAAGATATACCTGGCCGTCTGTAATTGAAATCACGTTCGTAGGAATATAGGCCGACACGTCTCCCGCCTGGGTCTCGATGACGGGGAGAGCGGTGAGCGATCCGCCGCCGAGTTCCTGGTTCACACGGGCGGCACGCTCGAGCAGTCTCGAATGGTTGTAGAAAATGTCACCGGGGTAGGCTTCGCGTCCGGGCGGCCGGCGCAGGAGGAGCGATATCTGCCGGTAGGCCACGGCCTGTTTGGAGAGGTCGTCGTAGCATATAAGGGCGTCCTGACCCCTGTCACGGTAATATTCGCCGATGCTGCACCCTGAATACGCGGCGATGTACTGCAGTGTCGCCGGGTCGCTCGCGCAGGCGGCTACGACGACAGTGTAACTCATTGCGTCGTTCTTTCTCAGGGCCTCCACCACCTGGGCCACGGTGGATTTCTTCTGGCCGATGGCCACATAAATGCATTTCACCCCCGTGTCCTTCTGCCGGATGATTGCGTCAATGCAGATGGCGGTCTTGCCGATCTGTCGGTCGCCGATGATTAGCTCGCGCTGACCCCGACCGATGGGCGTCATGGCGTCTATGGCCTTGATCCCCGTGTACATGGGCTGGTTAACGGGCTGGCGCGCGATAACGCCGGGAGCCACCATCTCGATTCTGCGGAACTCCGTGGCTTCGATAGGACCTTTCCCGTCGATGGGCCTTCCGGTGGCGTCGATGACGCGGCCGAGCATCGCATCCCCCACGGGAACCTGGGCGATCCGGCCCGTGCGCTTGACGATGTCCCCTTCCTTTATGTGAATGTCTTCACCAAGAATGGCCACACCGACATTGTCTTTTTCAAGGTTCAGAACCATGCCGAGAATGCCGCCGGGGAACTCGAGAAGTTCCATGGCCATTGCGTTCTCCACCCCGTACACTCGGGCGATTCCGTCACCCACGGACAGCACGGTACCCGTTTCGCTGACATCGAGCTTTTTCTCGTAATCCTTTATCTGCTTGGAAATGATCTTGCTTATTTCCTCTGCCCTGATTGTTTCCATCCTCTATATCTCCTCCCCTAAGAGTTCCCGAATTTTATTCAGCTGGGCCTTCACGCTGCCATCGTAAAGGGTATCGCCGACCTTGACGACCATGCCTCCCAGTAGGGACGGGTCTTCTTCTATGACCATTTCCACATTCTTCCTGGTCATACCCTCCATGGTTTTCCTTATTTCCTCTACCAGTTCCCCGGACAGAGGAAAGGCTGTCCGGACGCTGACCCTCGCCTTGTTCAGAACGGCATCCATCCGTTGCTGATAGGCCTCCACAATCTCGTCGAGCAGGCTTATTCTCCCCTTATCCACGAGAAGTTTCAGGAAATTGGCGGAGATGCCTGTAACGCCTATCACCTCCAGCAGCTCCCCGACCACCGCTTTCTTCTCGTCCCGGTCGAAAATGGGGTTGAAGAGGACCTCCCGGAGATTCGCGTTTTCACGGACCACGGCGGAAAAGGCCTTCAGGTCGTTGAAATATTTTTCATAGTTCTTCTCTTCCGACGCGATCTGGAAGAGCGCTTCGCTGTATCGATTGGCTATATCGCTGCTGCTCAATTCAGTTTCACCATCCTGTCGAGAGAATCTTTAACCATCTTATCGTGGTCTTCTTTTTTTATGGTCCTGGACAGCATTTCTTCCGCCATCTCAACTGCAAGCCTCGCTGCCTCGAGCCTCAGCTGACTGCCGGCCTTCTTTACCTCCTGATCGATGCGGGCCTGGCTGTCCTCTTTCATCTTTTCGGCGGTCTTCTTCGCGCTCTCGATGAGTTTCTCCTTCTCCGCCGCCCCCTGGGCCCTGATCATCGCGGAGATCCCTTCGATTTCGCTCGTAGCCTTCGCCAGACGCTCCTCGTATTCCCTGTATTTCTTTTCCGCCTCTTCCTTCGCTTTCACCGCCTCTTCAAGCGAGGTCTTGATCCCTTCACGCCGACCGATGAAGAATTCTTTCATCTTCTTCCATGTCAGCTTGTAAAGAAGAAAAGCGAGTACAATGAAATTCAGCATCCTCCAGGCGTAATCTATCATCACGCCGTGCCCCTCTTCCCCGCCCCCCCCGGAGGCGTAAGCGGCCGACACAGCCAGCGACATGAGGACCGCAAAGGAAAGGGCGCCTGTCAATATCCGCGAGATTCCGTTCCCGGCCGATTCTCTTTTCATGAAATACTCCTTCCCAGCACCTTTTCGGCAATCTCCATGGACAGGACCCTGGATTGGGTGTTCAGAATCAGTCGCGCCTCTTCCATCTCTCTGGCCATCTTAGCCTGGAATTCCTCCATCATTTTCGCGATATCTTCCTTCGCCGCATCGATGATCTTCTTTCCCTCTTCCGCCCCTTCCTTCTGAATCTCGTTCCTCTGATTCATCGCCTCGAGCTTGGCCAGGCGTATCTTTTCCTCGTACTCGGCCGTCTTTCGCTCGATGGTCTGCTGAAGGGCCTTGATTTCGTCCTCGGAGTCCTGAAGCCGTTTCTTTCTCTCGTCCATGACTCTCAGGATCGGCTTGTATAGAAGAACATTCAGTATGAAAATTAGGAGGAGAAAATTGACGATCTGATAGAAAAGCGTGGAATCGATGCTGACCATATTTGAACCCCTTTACCGTTGCCTGACGCAAAAAACCGAGCGAAGACAACCCTCCGCCCGGCTTAAATCATCCTCTCTTATTCCCAAGATATACCTGATATGATGAAAGACGCAGGTAGACGCTTGACTTGCATATATTAAGAGTGTTCATTACCTCTTGAAACCTTTCAACTCGCTTCGCTAAAAGCGGGCACTACTAATCATAAGTCGTGTTCAAAGTCAAGTTTTTTTTGCCCCTGCGGAAGGGTCAAAAGGTATTGAGAAAAGAGCGAAAGCAGGGTTTCGTGATATTCTAACTACGTCCGAAATCATCTTCTATACGTTCGATGTCGTCCTCGCCGAAATAAGTGCCCGTCTGAATCTCCACGACCACGAAATTGTCTCTTCCGGCATTCAAAATGCGGTGCAGAACTCCGCGGGGGATATCGATCGACCGGCCTCTCGTCAGGACCGTTTCCTCACCGTCACGGGTGACAATGCCTTCCCCTTCGAGAACGTACCAGTGCTCATCACGGAACCTGTGTCTCTGGAGGCTCAGGCGCATCCCCGGATAAACGGTGATCGTTTTTATCTTGTAAGCGGTCCCCTCGGCCAAAACCTGAAACCAGCCCCAGGGGCGATGGTCTTTCCCGGCATCTCGCAGTGACATGCGGCCTTGGTCCTCCTCAGGCGATCTCCTCTTTTTCCGCCATCTCAACCTTTTCAACGGCCCGGATAAGGGGTTCCGCCTTCATCCGGCAGGTTCCTTCGAAAAACGCACCTTCGTGCACGACGAGGGAGAAGGTTTTCAGGCTTCCGATCAGCTTCCCCTTTGAGAAGATTTCTGCCCGCTTTTTGATCTCGAGGTCCCCGCAGACGTCGCCGCTGATGAGGATGCTGTCCACAAAAATATTACCCTCGATGCGGGCACCCTCCCCTATGTTGAGCGTTCCGCCCCCCGCAATCTCACCGGTGAATTTTCCATCGATCCTCACGGATCCGGTGAAAATGAGCTTGCCCTCGAATTCCGTGCCTCTCCCCAGGAAGGCCTTTACCTCTTCGATCTTTTTCTTTCCGATCATGATCTGCTTTCCTCCGTGCTTTTTTCTCTCCCCTGCCGGCCGGTATCAGGGCTGCAGAATAAATCTTCTCATGCTGACGCTCATGAGAAGTCCCATTCCCGCCATTAGCACGACCATCGAAGACCCCCCGTAACTCATGAAGGGGAGCGGAATGCCCACCACGGGCAGAAAACCAACCACCATTCCAACATTTATGAACACTTCCCAGAAAACGAGCATGGTGACTCCGTAGGCCAGAAGGGTTCCGACGAGATCTCTCGATTGCCTGGCGATCCGGAGACCCCAGACGATCAGTGCCAGAAAAAGAATCATGAGGACGAGGGAACCGATGAAACCCCATTCCTCGGCAAAAACGGAAAAGATGAAATCCGTCTGATGTTCCGGTAGAAACCGGAGCTGACTCTGTGTTCCCTTGAGGAATCCCTTGCCGAAAAATCCTCCAGAACCGACGGCGATGATAGATTGCAGAATGTGATAGCCCGAGCCGAGTGGATCGCCCTGAGGATCGATGAAGGTGAGAAGTCTCTCCTTCTGATAATCCTTCAAAAATAACCACCCGAAGGGCATGAGCAGGACGCCGGTCGCAGAAGCGATGAATATCGCCTTCCACTGGACTCCGATGAAGAGAATAACTGAAACGAATAGAATTAGAATGATGAGGGCCGTCCCGAGGTCCGGCTGCTTGAGTATGAGGAGAAAGGGCACGATTACAATGACAAATGGCACAACGAGTTCCCGCAGACTGTATTTCCCCTCTTTCTCATGAACGGTGAAATACCTGGTCAGGACGAGGACCATCGTGAGCTTCACAAATTCAGAGGGCTGAAAGGAAAAACCGCCCAGGGACAGCCAGCGCTGCGTCCCCCTCGTTACTTCCCCGGCGAAAAAGACGGCCGCCAGCAGAACCAGCGAAACACCGTAGATGACGTAAGCGTACCTTATTATATCACGGTAGTCGATGCTGAACGAAATACCCATGAAGAGAAGACCCAGAAGAAACCACAGTGATTGACGAAGGCACGGCGATGCTCCCCTCGCTCCCGGGAGGTTGAATCCGGCGCTGTACATATTCAGTAGGCCTATCGCGCATATCGCCAAAACGATGAGAAGAAAGCCCCAGTCGAAATTGAGGAGAAGCCGCCTGTCAAATTTCACTCTTTTCCCCCCTATACGCCTTATCGTGCTCGGCCTTTATCCTGAAATATGCGTCTATAACCTTTCGCGCCACCGGCGCGGCCGCCGAACCGCCGTGACCGCCGTGTTCCACAACGACCGCTACGGCTATCTCGGGATTATCAACCGGCGCGAAGCATACGAAAAGGGCATGATCCCGCCATTTCCAGGGCATGTCGTGCGATTTGACACCCTCCCACCGGCCCTTCTGACCGACGACCTGGGCCGTTCCCGTCTTCCCGGCTACATCAGCCTCGGGTCTTCTCAGCGCCCATCCCGTGCCGCCGCTCTCGTTGCATACACCCCAGAGCCCGCGAAGTATTGCATCCATATGCTCTTTGCTGAGCGAAACTACGGAGCGGATACGGGGGGTGAATTCCTGAAGGATCTCTCCGTCCAGGGCTTCGACGCGCTGAATCAGCCGGGGAACATATACGGTTCCCCCGTTTGCAATGGCACAGTATGCGTTGAGGAGCTGAAGAGGTGTGACCGAGATATATCCCTGACCTATGGAGATGGAGATGGTCTCGCCCGGCTGCCAGGGTTGCCCGAACCTCCTCAACTTCCATTCCTTTGTCGGGATCAGACCGCCTTTTTCCGAGGGCAGGGGTATGCCCGTCAGATCGCCCAGACCGAAGGCCCTGGCGTACTCGGCCAGCTTGTCCACCCCCACGAGCTTACCAAGATTATAGAAATAAACATCGCATGATTCCACAAGGGCGCGGTGGAGGCTCACCCGGCCGTGGCCTTTCTTGTTCCAGCATTTGAACTCGTGGTTCCCGAGATGAAATGATCCATTGCAATTGAAAGTCGTTTCGGGTGTGATAATACCCTCTCCCAGCGCGGCGGCTGCAGTGATTATCTTGAAGGTTGAACCGGCCGGATACTGCCCCTGAATAGCCTTGTTTTCCATGGGCCGGAAAGGATCGGCTGAGAGTTTTTTCCACTCTTCGAGCGTTATGCCCCTGTTGAACAGATTGGGATCGAAAGCCGGACTGCTCACCATGGCCCTGATCGAGCCGTCGCGGGGATCCATCGCAACCACGGAACCTACTTTGCCCTCCATGGCCTCCCAGGCAGCCTTCTGAAGGCCGGCATCGATGGTGAGAATCACGTCGTTTCCGGGAACCGGCTCGACCCGTTTGAGAGTCTTAACCTTTCTCCCGATGGCGTTGACCTCTATGTATTCACCGCCGTTTATTCCGCGCAGATAGCTATCCAGATATTTTTCGATTCCCGATTTGCCGACACGGTCACCCGTCTTGAGAAGTCCCGATCGGTCAGCCTTTAGTTCCTCCTGACTCACTTCCCCGACATGGCCGAGAATATGAGCGGTCATCCCGCCGTCAATGTACTTGCGGATGGGAACCACATCCACTACGACACCCGGCAGATTGAGCGAATTAGTCTCAACGAGAGAAAGTTCCTCCCAGCTGACATTCCTCGCCAGCTTCATAGGAATGAAAGGCCGGTTTTTCTCCGCGGCCGAAATGTCCCTTCTGAATTCAAGCCCCTGGCTTCCATAGACCGCTTCGAGTGCCCTGACCACATCCACCACATTCCGGACCGCACCCGGCACGATGGAAATGTCAAAGGAAGGCTGGTTCTCGACGAGGGCAACTCCCCATCGGTCCTTGATGATCCCCCGGATGGCCTTGCTCTCATGAATCCTTATCCGATTGTTCTCGGACTGAAGCCTCAATTCACTGCCTTTTATAACCTGCAGGTACCACATCCGCACGACGAGCAGAGACATGGAGATTGTCACAACCCAGATGAGAACTCCGAAGGCGTTCCGGAATTTGGCCGAGTCATAGCGGCTGAACTTATGCCGTTTCTCTGACATTCAGCATACCCTCCATACGGCCAAAAAGGACAAAAAGCAACGGGCTGAAAAGAGCCAGAGCCAATGCCTGGATCAGAAAGATTTTGTAAATGCCTTCCAGGACATCTACACCATAAAAAATCCGGTAGATGACGGCGACAAAAAGTCCCTCGGAGAAGGCGCAAAGAAAGGCGAAGGCCATTATGAAAAAGAACCTCTCGGAATAGACTTTGAAAGAAACCGCCCGCGACAGGAAAAAGACAGCCACATAGTAGGTCGTAAGAATGCCCGTGACGGACCCCGTGATGCAGTCAAGGAGGAAACCGAGGATAAATGCAAGGACGCCTCCTTTGAGAGCGTCCATGCGGAAGCCTGCCCAGATAACCATGATAAGAGAGATTTCGAGCCCCATCTTTCCGAAAAAGAAAAGACTCAGTACTGTCGTCTGCAGAACGACGAGAAGCAGAGAAAAAAGAGGCAGAAGAAGATAAAAAATCATGGGCTTTTCTCGCTATCAGGCAACACCGCGAGGACCTCTTCCAGTCTTGAGAAATGAACGGACGGCGATACGTCGATATTCAGGAAAAGACCCGATCCTTTTCGATCCACCCTCGACACAGTTCCCAGAATAAGTCCTCCCGGGAAAACGCCTCCCAGTCCCGATGTCACCACCGTGTCTCCGACCTTGACCTCCTCGGAGCGTTCGACGTATTTCAGGGCACAGTTTATCGCTCCTCCGCCCTGCAGAATGCCCTCCGCCCTGCCATTTTGAATGCGTGCGCTTATGTTGCTGTTGTAATCGGTGAGCAGCAGAACCCTCGATACATTCCAGGAGGCATCCACGATCCTGCCAACCACTCCCTCCGCTGAAACAACCGGGAGACCGACCCGGAGACCGTCCGATGTCCCCTTGTTGATCAGGATAGTCTTGAAGACATAGGCATTTTCCCTGTCAACAACCCTCGCCGCTATCACGGCTCCCGGCAGGGTATTTTTCATGGCCAGGAGTTCTCTGAGCCTCAGTCCTTCCAGATGAAGTTCCCGGGACTCGTTAAGTTCATTGGTCAGCTGAGCTATGCGTGCCTTCAGCGTCCTGTTCTCCTGCTCCAGACCCACGAGGAAAATGTAACGCTTCCAGACATCCCGTACGGTATCAAGAACGGAATTTACCGCACCGATGGGAGGAGAGGCCGCCTCGAGAACCAGCCTTTTGAAAATACCCGTATCTCCCGGGCGCTGGATGCTGATGGAAAGTATGATAAGAGAAACTATGACCAGAATGGACGCGATGGTGATGGTCTGGTATTTCTTGGGAATCAGCATAACGTCCCCGCATTCGGTATCATGCCCGGAAATCCCGCCCTCTCATAGCAGCGAGGGTGTCAAAGGGGAAATCTCCACGCATGAAAAAATCCGCGGCAGGCTTCACACCTGGATGGCAACCTCCCTGAGAAGGTCCATTTCGTCAAGAGCCATCCCGGCTCCTCTCGCGACCGTGGAGAGGGGATCGTTGGCCACGGAAATGGGGAGTCCTGTCTCTTCCCGAAGAAGCAGATCAAGGTTCCTCAGAAGGGCACCCCCTCCCGTGAGGACGATTCCCCTGTCGACTATATCAGCCGCGAGCTCCGGCGGGCACTGTTCCAGGGCTTCCTTGATGGTGTCCACGATGATGCTGATGGGTTCAGTGATGGCGTCCCGAACCTCTTCCGAATCTATTTCTATGATCTTGGGAATTCCTGATATGAGATCACGTCCCTTGACCTCGACCGTTCGAATGTCGCCGTCAGGATAGGCGCATCCGATGGTGGTCTTTATCATTTCGCCTGTCCTTTCACCGATGAGAAGACTGTACTTGCGCTTCATATGCTGAACTATGGCGTCATCCATCTTGTCACCCGCTACGCGCACAGACCTCGAATAAACGATTCCCGAAAGGGAAATAACCGCCACTTCCGTCGTGCCGCCGCCTATATCAACAACCATGGAACTGATGGGTTCCTTTATGGGAAGCCCCGCACCGATGGCCGCCGCCATTGGTTCCTCAAGGAGATATACTTCCCTCGCCCCTGCCGACTCCGCCGTTTCTTTCACGGCCCTCCTTTCCACCTGGGTGATGCCGGAGGGAATGGAAATGATGATTCTGGGCCGAACCAGTGTCCGCCTGTTGTGAACTCGCATAATGAAATGCCGGAGCATAGCCTCGGTTATCTCGAAATCGGCGATGACCCCTTCTCTCATGGGACGGATTGCAACGATGTTGCCTGGCGTCCTCCCCAGCATCCGCTTTGCATCCCCGCCCACTGCCAGCACCTTCTGCATGCCCCGAGAATCGCGGTGAACGGCCACCACGGAAGGTTCGCTGAGAACAATCCCCTTCCCCTTTACGTAAACAAGTGTGTTGGCCGTACCGAGGTCAATTGCCAGGTCATTGGAAAACTTTCCCAGAATAAAATCGAAGAGCACGATATTCCTCCCTTTTTCATGTTCAGCCGGGAAAACAAGAAAACTGCTTTCCTTAAAGGTTCAAGTTTATACAGTATTTCTCCGACCTAATCAATGCATTTTTTAAGTTCCCGAAATCACTGACGTCCAAAAAAATATTGCTTTTTCGGGGGGGATATACTACTAATGCCGGCCATCGAGAATCCCAGTCACTTGGATTCTCTACTTTTCCCGGCACCAGGAACTGCTTATGCTTCAATTCATGAGAAAACACGCCAAGAACTGGCTGATGAAGCTCCTTCTCGGGCTGATTATAATAGTCTTCATCTTCTATTTCGGCTCCATGGGCGGCAGGGAAAAGGCCGATGACGTGGCCGTAGTCGGCGACCGGTCAATCGCCTACGTGGATTTCCGCAAGGAATACGAAAATCTCATCGAGCTTTACCGCCGGCAATACGGAGAGAAACTGACGGAGGAGACCCTCAAGAGGCTGAACGTGAAACAGCAGGCCCTGGATAATCTCATCAACCGGGCCATAATTGTACAAAAGGCGAAGGAACTGAAGATAGAGGTATCGCCGGAGGAAGTCCAGGCAGCCATAGCTTCATTCCCGGCATTTCAGAGGAACGGCGTCTTCGATAACCGCATCTATCAGCTTGCCCTGCGCAATGCGCGGATGACGGCGGTCGACTTTGAGGAAGCACAGCGAAACGGGATCCTGACCCTGAAGCTCGAGGGCTTGATGAGAGAAAGCGCGAAGGTCTCTGACCGTGAGGTCCGCGAATTCCACAGTCTCCAGAATGAAAAGACAAATCTCCTTTTCCTCAAGGTGCCCTGCAGGAATTTCCGCTCCAGAGTTAAAGTCTCTGAGGCGGACCTGGAGAAATTTCTGACGGAGCAGGCGGAGTCATTCAGGATTCCCGAGCGCATGCAGGTAAAATACATTGTCTTCCGCGCCGAAGACTTCGTGCGCTCGGTAACGGTCTCCGAAGAAGACGTGAAAAATCACTATAGCCTCTACGGCGAATCCTACCGTAGAAAGGAAGGGAAGATGCCCGCCCTCGCGGAGGTCAAAGACCGGATTGTCTCAAGCCTGCGGCAGAGCAAGGCCATGGACATGGCCCAGATGGAGGCCAGGAAAGCGCGCAACACCATCTACCAGGAAGAGAATTTCGACGCCTACGCCGCGAAGAACGGACTCGCTGTTCACACGAGCGAGGTCTTCACGAGAAATCGTCCGCCGGAGGCTCTTACCGTCATCAAAGACCTCGACGAACACCTGGGCGCGCTCAAGGCCGATCAAATGAGTCCCGTTCTTTCCACGCCGAAGGGATTTTTCCTCATCAAACTCATCTCACGGCAGAGTGCCCATATCCCCCGCCTGGCTGAGGTGCGCAGCGAGGTGGAAAGACGCTACACCGACCAAGAGTCCAGAAATCTCTGCCGGAGGGAAGCGGAGGACATATTGAGCGCACTCAAGAAGGGCGGAAACCTCAATCACGTTTCGCGAGAAAAGGGACTCCGGGCTGAGGAAACAGGATTTTTCGGCCAGACCACCCGCATACCGAAGATAGGCGAATCCGGAGAGCTCGCGCGCGCGGTCTTTCAGCTCTCGCCCGGGAAACCCTGGGCCGATCGGGCCTTCGCCCTGGACGATTACTATTTCATAGTTCGGCTGAAGGAACGTAAACAGGAGGGCCGGGACTACAAGTCGCAGAAGGACGACATCGGCAGGTTTCTCCTGCGCTTGAAAGAAAATCTCTATTTCCAGTCCTGGATCGCGGACACAAGAGAAGCACTCAACAAACAGGGCAAGATAAAAATATCGGAAGCATTCGAGAAATTGTAAATCAGGCATCGGGCGTTAGGTATTGTGCTTCATGTCCTAAAAATACCTTGACTTTCTCCAGTCCCACCTCTAATCATAAAACTGATTAATCCACACAGCCTGGATAGATTTCTCATATTTCAAGGCACGAACATCATCACGAAGACATCGGGAACATCAGATGAACGACAGGCTGACCGGAAATCCGGATCCAGAAGCAAGAAAAATACGCGACAAGCTTGTAATCGTTGAAGCACTGATCTTCATCATACCGTTCCTAGTCCTCACCTACATCATCCACACCGGAAATTTCTCCCTCGATTTGTCGCACATAGTGATGTTCAGCATCACGCTGGCTCTAATCCTCGCAGGCATGCTGATCATCCGTCAGATATTCGACCGCATATCGTTTCTCGCCGCAAGCATGAAGAAAGCGGCCATTGGCGACGCCGCACCCCTGGAAATAAAGAAGGACGTCGAAGAACTGCACGATATATCCAGTTCCTTCAACCGCCTCTATCAGAAGCTGGAAGAAACCTCAGAAGAGTTGAGCCGGAGAGCCTTCGAGCTTCTCACCATCAGGGAATGGGCGGACGCAGCCGCGAAATGCCTCAACATGGATGATCTTCTCGAACTTCTCCTGGACAAATCCATGGCCGTGACGGGCGCCCGGATCGGAACGGTTCTCGTTCCCGAATCGGAACAGGGCCGTCTCCGGGTCGTCGCCCAGAGAGGCCACGAAGAACTGGAAAAGGATTCCATACTCTCAGTCGATAATACCGTCCTGCGCCCAGTGCTTACGGAGGAAAAGCCTCTTCTCGTAGAAGATATCGAGAAGGATCCCCGGACCATGAAGGAAAACCAGTCTCGGTATGGAGCCCCTTCTTTTCTAAGCATGCCCGTCCCAGCAGGAGACGGCACCTTCGCAATCATCAATTTAGCAAACAAGAAAAACGGCAGAATCTTCCACGAAGACGATGAGAAGGTGCTGTCCATCATGCTGAGGGAGGCGGGTTTCGCCCTCGAGAACGCCGCCCTGCATCGGAAAGTAAAGGACCAGCTTGCAAAAATAACGGATGACCGGGCGCGCCTTGAAATGGAGATCGAGGAACGCCGGAAGGCGGAGCAGGACCTAATGGAGAGCGAAAAGAAATACCGCCTTCTCGTCGAAAAAAGTAATGACATCATTTATTCCACGGATCTCAACGGTGTCTTCACCTATGCGAACCAGGTCGCCGAACGCGTCATCGGCATTCCAGGTGCGGAGCTCATCGGCGAACATTTTCTCACACTGGTCGATCCAGGTTACCACGAAAGAATGGACGCCTTTTACCGCAAACAACTGAAGGAGAGGATTCCGAACACATACTTCGAGTTTCCCATCAATGCCCGGAGCGGGGCCACGCGGTGGATAGGCCAGAATGTTCAGCTGCTCATGGAAAACCAGAAACCCGTCGGCTTCCAGGCGGTGGCGCGCGACGTGACGGAGCGAAGGCAGGCAGAGGCAGAGCTTCGCAGAAGCCTGGCGGGTCTTGCGGAAGCCCAGAGAATCGCCCGCATGGGGAGCTGGGAATGGAATACTGAGACACGGGCCATGCTCTGGTCCGATGAAATGTATCGAATTTGCGGATGCACCCGTGAAAACTTTGACGGGAGCTACGAAGCCTTTCTTGAAATGATTCACCCCGGAGACAGAGATGCAGTTGATGAAGCCGTAAGAAGGACACTCCGCGAGGGAACCAGAACGGAGATCGAATACCGCCTGATCTGCAGGGACGGTGCTGCCCGCGAAATCCTTCATCGCATGGAATGTATCTCTGAGGAGGAAGGCAGGAATGCTCGCCTTATGAGCACCCTGCAGGATGTTACCATCCAGAACGAGGCGGCGCGTGAACTTCAAAAAGCAAGGGAGCTCCTGATGCAGACCGAGAAACTGGTCTCTATCGGCCGGCTGTCGGCGGGAGTCGCCCACGAAATTCTTAACCCAGTAAATGTCATGTCCGTTGCCCTGCAGATGCTTCTCAAGGAGAAAACCCTTCAGCAGGAAGTCCGGGAGGAACTAAACCTCTGTCTCGAGCAGATAAAAAGAATCGTCGTCATAGCTGAGAGTCTAAAGCAACTTTCCCGTGTCCCGGTCCGCAAGACTGCAATGAACAACCCGGCAGCGGTGATCGATAATATCCTTTCCCTTACGGCCTCCCAGCTCAAAATCGAGGGAATAGAAACAGATGTCCGCCATAGTCCGGATCTGCCGGATATACCCATGGACCGGGAAAGGATCGAGCAGGTGCTTCTAAATCTCATCACAAACGCAATCGACGCCATGGCAGGAAAGAAGAAGAAAGTTCTTCGCATCTCAACCGGTCTTGCAACCATGGGGGACGGGGAGGAAGCGGTGAGGATAACCGTGGCGGACAGCGGAACGGGAATCCGCGAGGAAGACATGCAAGTCCTATTTGATCCATTTTTCACCACCAAGGAGCCGGGAAGAGGAACCGGCCTGGGGCTGTTCATCTCCTATGGCATTGTCCACGATCACCGGGGAAGGATACGGGCGGAAAACAATGAATGGGGAGGTGCCTCCTTCATCATTAAGCTCCCCGTAAACCCGTACACCGAGCAAAACAAAACGAATGAAAGGGGATGATTTTTATGGGACGGATTCTGGTCGTCGATGATGAAATGAATGTCATACGTCTGCTGGAAAAGTTTCTCATATCAAAGGAATATGAGGTCTTCACGGCGGCGGACGGGCCGACGGCCGTCGACAAAGTGAAAAAACTCAAGCCGCAGATCGTGCTTCTGGACGTTCTCATGCCCGGAATGAACGGCGTGGATGTGCTGAGGGAAATCAAGGAAGCGGAACCGGATACTTCGGTGATCATGGTGACGGCCGTCGGCGACGAAGAGATCGCTCGGGATTGCCTGAAACTCGGGGCCTTCGACTATATCACGAAGCCCATCAATCTCGATTATCTCGAAACATGTCTGCTCGTGAAAATGCAGCAGATGGAAATGCGGTAACTTTAAAAGCACCTGCGAATTTCTCTATTTCAGATAGCTATGCAGCCCCGGAATATGGTTCACACCGAGATATGTGAACAGCATGGAGGCGAAACCGATGATAGCGATGACGGCCGTCCTCCTCCCGCGGCTTCCCCTCACGAGCCGCGAGTGAAGCAGGAGCGCGTAGATGAGCCAGGTGATCAGCGACCATGTCTCCTTCGGGTCCCAGCTCCAGTAAGCTCCCCAGGCACTGTGCGCCCACACCGAACCCGTGATGATTCCGAGGCCGAGCAATATGAACCCCAGCATGACACTCTGATAAATGAGTTCGTCGAGGATTTCGGCGGATGGAAGGATCGCGGCAAAGCCGCCGCGCCGTGACCCGCCTTTCTTCTCCCCTCTTTCCTCCAGCAGATACATGACGCCGAGCCCGAACGAAACTGTAAAACAGGCATACCCGAGGAAACAGGTCACCACGTGACTTACAAGCCAGTTGCTCTGAAGAGCCGGGATCAGGGGCTGGATGCGGCTGTTAACATCCGGCGAAAAGGACGCGTAGGCCATGGCCAGAAAAGCCACCGGCATGACGAAAGCGCCGGGGCTCCGGCTCCCAGTCCGCCGCTCAACGACTAGGTAAATGAGAACCACCGCCCAGGCAAGGAAAACAAGAGATTCGTAAAAATTGGAAAGGGGCGCGTGCCCGATGCCCAGACGGTAGGACTCCTGCCAGCGGAGCGCCAGTGCCAAGGTCTGAGCCGCAAGTCCGGCCATCGAGAGGAACGTCGCCGCCTTGCCCCAGAACTCTCCTCCCCTCAACAGCCAGAGCACATAGAAAAGCATTGAAAAGAGATAAACAAAGGTCACCCCGCTCAGGAGCACTGCGCTCGTCATTATCCTGTTGTCTCCTTACCGCCGCAGGTCGCGATGAAACGGCGGACCTCACGTTCCATGCCCCTTCTGTCTCTGCTGCTCGACCCCGTTACGGCTGTTCTCAACCGTCCCTCAGCTTCATCGACCCGCACGTATATGCGCCTGTGAGCGGTCAGAAACACCACGAGAAAACCGCCCATCATTAAAAAAGCTCCCACTGCTACCAGGGGAGTTCCGGGATCCCGGTTCACCTGGAGGCCGGAATACCAGCGCGTAGTCACGCTCCGGAGCTCGAAGCGATAAGGCGCGAAAAGCCCGGGATTGAACATTGAAATCATCTTCGTTATTCCCGGGTGCTGTTCCTCCATGCGGCGGATGTGCTGAAAGACCCAGAACTGGACTTCCTTCGCGGACGACCGGACACTCACTTTGACGGCGGGACCAATTCCCATGATATCATCCGCCACCCTCAGCACGCGGACTTCCGCCCCCGCTTCCGGCAGTCCGAAGCGGTCTCCCTCGCGGACGTTTCTCGAAATCTCCTTTCTCCCCGAGCGCACAACCAGCGAGGCCTCACCGTCCCCAGCCGATCCGTAGCCGGACTGATAAAACCGGAATCCTTCGACCTCGATGGGATGATTTACAAGAAGCGGCCCCTGATGCAGAACTCGGCCTTCCTTCAGAAAAGTGAGATCGGAGCGGTAGGTCTTGGGCATCCCGTTTTCATAAAAATCCATGGTGAACCGGTCCAGCCTCACCTCGAAACCAAGGTCCTTCATCTGTCTTCCACCCCGGAGAAAAACGGTGCCGGCCGTCTCCCCCTCAGCTATATTGACATACGCCTTGAAACCGAGGAGGGCGCCGATCGCGGCACCCCCGATTATCACGAGAACACCAAGGTGGACTGCATAAACTCCGAGGTGGGCATACGCTCCCTTCTCAGCTGAAAAGAAGGTTCCTCCCTTCGTCTCTTTTCTCTGGACCCTCCCCCAGCCTTTTCTCAGAAGGTCCTCCACCCTCCCCGTCATTGATGCCCTGTCTTCACTGGAGAAAAAGACCTGATCCGTCGGCAGCTCATCAAAGATAGACCCCGGCCGTTCCGGCTCAGTCCTTTCCCTGAAGCGCCTCCAGGACACAGGGAATCTATCCCATGAACAGGCTATCAGATTCAGCGAAAAAAGACCCAGAAGGCTGATGAACCAGAAGGAATGATATACGTCCACTGAGGGCGGCAGGAAGGTGCCGAGGGCGGCCGCCGCAGCGATGAGAATCAGCAGGCTCACAGCGAGCCGCACCGACTTGAAGAAAGAAAAGAGGGTGACCTTAGGCGACACCGGCTGCCTCTTTAAGAAGTGCTTTCATCCGCTCGAGCTCATCATCGGTCCCGACAAGAAAACCGAGAAGATCGACGACATCGAGTTCCGGCGAGAGGAGAAGAAAAACGGGACAGAGTCCAAGGACCATAGCTTGAGAGACGCGCTTTTTCCAAGCTTCGCCCTCCAGCAGGGGCGCGATTCCGCCTCCGAAGAGAAGACTTGCATCCTCTCCGTCCCGTCCCTGCGCAAGAGTCGCCTCTTTTCTATCATCCCCGGCCGGCTTCATCGCCAAGACTTCCAGTTCCCGCAACCGCGTCTCAGGACCGCCGCCCCGGGGGAGCAGGCCGGACACCGAAGCGGGGTCGAGGCCGAGGTCGAGACAGCGCCGAAGCAGCACCAGCGCCTCTTCATCCCATCTATCCCAGAGGGCAACCCAGCCCAGCGGGTCCGAGAGGTACACTCCGGAGCGGCGCTTCCCCTGTCCGTCCCGCTGTCCGATGGGTGCATGGCTGATGCAGGGAAACGGACAATGATAGCAGGCGGCGTGTCTCTTCGCCGCCCTCCGCGGTATTTTCGCGGCGTCGCTTCCGCCCTCCATTCGCCCGAGCAGTCCCGCGAATCCTTTTTCCTTCCTCCGAAACTCAGACAAGGACAGCCGCTCGAAAAGTTTTTTCCATCGCTCCGCATGATCTCCCGGAAAAGCTATACCCCCGTCTCCGCAGAGGAGTATACCCGCAAGATTCTTCATGGCCATGCGATGTGCCAGACCCGCCTTGTCCAGGCTCCCGCGGGACCCGAGGGAGGCCGAGGCGTAAGGCGACCCGCCGAAAGCGGCCGGTCCCGCAAGCAAAGACTCCCGGAAGACCGGCGATATCCTCCGGAGCTGTGACAGGAATTCCGGTATTGGAAGCACCGGGTCAGGCGCCGGCAGAATCCGCACCATACCTCCTTTCACGTGAAGGACGCTGGGCACGGCGGCGGCGCCTCTTATCGCGAGAAAGTCGATACCGGCGAATTTCATCTCCGGCCCCGCCTTCAGCAGGAGCGGGACATGACGGAGCCCGCCCTCCCGGGGGGACAGGAAGGTCGCCGCAAGGAGGGCCGACGCGGGGGCGAAGCTTCCGGTAAGGGGACCCGTTCCGAGCACGATGGAGCTGCTTTCATAAAGATCCAGAATGTCAGCGTTGATGGCCGCACCGCCGATGTTCCGGCTGACAAGTTCCGGATCGAGATCGGTCACCCGCACGGACGAAACCGTCAGATCCACGACCGCCATTTTCATGTTGAAAAATTTGCGCGTTTCCATTTTCCTCATCTCTCGGCCGGGGTCGCCTTCTGCCAGCGGAACCTAATCTTCGCCGCATCATAGGGACATCGGTCGACACAGCGCATGCACATGATGCACTCGGTCATGGGAATCTTCGGCGATATTCCCTCCCGGAGCTGATCCGCATCGATGATGCCCACGGGGCAGACCTCGGCGCACTGAATGCATGAAAACTTCTTGCACTTTTTCGCCCCGATGACGATCTTGGGCAATCGGAGCAGAGCGGCTAAACCCAGCGTCGCACCAACGGGACAGAGATACCGGCACCAGGAACGGCGCTCCGCCAGCTCCGTCGCCGCGAGCACCGGGACGATGGCCAGCTCGGCGCTTCTGAAAAAAGACTGCACGCCATAGGAACGGCAAAGCGTCCCGATGGGACAGACCGTACAGAAGACCTGGAAACCCACGGCGGCGCTTCCTCCCACGGCGCCGGCAAGGACACCGTACTTGGCCATCCTGCTCTTCAAAAATCCCGGCAGGCCGAACCGCTTCGGCGTCACCTTGTCCACAACGTCGAGGACAAAACCGAAGGGACAGATCCAACCGCAGAAGACCCTGCCGAAGATAATCGTCAGGACAAGCAGCGCCAGGGCAGAAGATGCACCCACGAGAATCAGTGTCCCCGACGAGGCTATGTTCTGGAGGGTACCCGTAGGACAGGAAAGCTCAACCGTTCCGGCCCTGAATGAGCAAAAAGTCCCTATTACAATCATCACCAGGAAGAGGAATGACAGGGTCTGAACCGTCCAGCGGGCCGCCTTGATCCAGCGGATCTTCTTTCCCCTCGTCCATGTCAGGGCACCTTCGGGGCAGTACCGGACGCAGAGAGGATCCCCCTCGCAGAGGTCGCACTTGTGAATATCGCCGCTCGCTGGATCTTTCAAAGGCGCCGCCTCCGGGCAGGCCAGGGTGCATAGTCCGCAGTCGACGCAGAAAAGATCGTTGATCCTGACTATGCCGTCCTCGCCCTTTTCAATCGCCCGCGTGGGACAGGCCTCGATGCAGAGTGGCTTCCGGCAGTGCTGGCAGAGGACGGCGAGGTTCCGGCCCCGGTTATCATCCGTGACGACCCGGACGCTCGCCGAGGCGGGGGCGACGCGGGCCGCGTTCCGGGTTGAGCAGATCATCTCGCAGGTCCCGCAGCCGGTGCACTTATCCGGATCGAAGAGGATATAGCGGCTCCGCCGCGGCATGAAAAAGTCGGAAAACCGCTTTTTCTCCTGAATGCGGGGCCGCAGATCTTCGAGGTTCAGGTCCGGTGTCCCGGCGTTAGGCTGAATCATTGTTTCCTGTCCCATCATGTGTTCCGGCTCAGATATATCTCCCTCCGGCAGGAGGGGCAGATTTCGAGAAGTTTGATTACGTTTTCCGGTTCCGTTCGCAGGCGCCCCAAAACGAAATCTTCCACGGGAACCGCCGCGAAATATCCGCCGCAGGACGGGCATCGCCTGAGATTCTCCATCCTGTTGTCCTCGACGGCGATGGCGCGCAGTCCGCGGATGAGGTCCCGGCAGCTCACCCCCTGCGGACAGACATCCGTTCCACTGTTGCACTCTGTGCAGTACCAGATATTCATGTCGTCCAGCACGGCGTCTCCCTCGAGGGCCTTACGGATGACGCCGCGAGGCGACATCCCTATGCCGAAGTCGGCGTACATCTCGGCCATCGGACATGCTGCAACGCAGCGTCCGCATTCCACGCAGCCCGCGGCACCCGACGACAGTCTAATGTCATTTATTTTATCATCCCGCTTCATCAGGCACTTTCTCCAGTTTCGCCGCGCAGACCTTGTACTCCGGCGTCTTTGACGCCGGGTCGAGGACGGGATTCGTCAGTGCGTTTGCCCTCGCCTCGGTGAAATGAAACGGAGCGAATATTGACCCCTTGTCCACCCGCTTCGTTATCCGCGCTGTCGTGACGATGCTCCCCCGCCGCGTCGTGATACGGATGCCTCCGCCTTCGCCAACCCCGAGAGCCACCGCATCATCGGGATTGATCTCGGCGTACGCCTTCTCGATCTCCCTTATGAGGAAGGGTGACCGGCGGGTCATCGTCCCCGTGTGATAGTGGGAAAAAACGCGCCCTGTGTTCAGATAAAAGGGATACTCTGCATCGGGTGTCTCCGCCGGAGTCACATAGCGGGGGACCACGAACCTTCCGAGGCCGCGGGTGAATCTGCCCTCATGAAGAAATCTTGTTCCCGGATGCGTCGAGTCGGGACAGGGCCACTGAAGGCCGGTCTTCTCGAGGCGCTCGAAGCTGATCCCCCCGTAGGCAGGTACGAGACGGGCACACTCCGCCATGACATCGCCGGGCGACGCGTAATCAAAGTCGAGACCGAAAGACCGCCCCAGGAGGCAGAGGATGTCGAAGTCGCCCTTAGCGCCGCCGGGCGGCTCCAGTGCCCGGTGCAGCAGCTGAAAGCGCCGCTCCGTGTTGGTGTACGTCCCCGTTTTCTCGGCAAAGCAGGCTCCGGGAAGAACCAAATGGGCGAAGCGCGCCGTCTCGGTCAGGAAAATATCCTGGACCACTAGAAAATCGAGGCGCTGAAGCGATGCCATGACATGGTTCACATCCGGATCGCTCACGGCCGGGTTCTCCGCCATGATGTAGAGGGCCCGGACCGACGAACCGGCGGCGCCGATCAGCTCCGTCACGGTGAGGCCGGGAGCGGAGGGAAGCTCCGTCTTCCATGCCTTCTCGAATTTTTCCCGGACGGCGGGGTCGGCCACGCTCTGGTATCCCGGATAAACCCCTGGCAGGGCCCCCATGTCGCAGGCGCCCTGAACGTTGTTCTGGCCCCGGAGAGGATAGATTCCCGAGAAAGGTTTGCCCACGTGTCCGCAGAGCATAGCCAGATCGCAGAGGGCATGGATATTGGCCGTGCCGCAGATGTGCTGGGTGATGCCCATGCAGTAAACAATGGCCGCGTTTTCCGACCTCGCATACGTCTCGGCCACCTCCCGGATGACGGCGGCTTCGATGCCTGTCTCTTTCGCCGATCGTTCGACGGACCATTCGTGCAGAAACGCCGTCAGTTCATCCACATTCTCCGTCCGCTTCGCGATGAAGTCTGTCCGGTGAAGTCCTATGTCGACAATGTGTCGCATCATTCCGGCGACAAGGGGAATGTCCGTTCCCGGTCTGATCCTGAGGTGGCGGTCGGCATTTCGCGCGACCGGCGTCTCCCGCGGATCGATGACGATGATCTTGGCCCCTGCGTCAACGGCGCGGTAGACCTCGCCCATTAGGACGGGGTGACTCTCAGCCGCGTTGGATCCCACAAAGAGAATGCAGCCAGCGCCTGCAAGATCCGAGATGGAATTTGTCATGGCGCCGCTTCCCATCGTGTCCACCATCGCGACCGTCGTCGCGGCGTGGCAGAGCCTCGCGCAGTGATCCACGTTGTTCGTCTTGAATGCCGCCCGGATGAGTTTCTGAAAGAGATAGTTTTCCTCGTTGGTGCACTTCGCGGACGCAAGGCCGCCGATGCTGTCTGGACCGAACTTCGCGGCGGTCTCTCGGAGCCGCTCCGCCGCTATCCCTATGGCCTCGTCCCACGAGATCTCCTCGAAGCTGTCTCCCTTTCTCAGGAGAGGCGCCGTGAGTCTGTCAGGGTGATGGACAAACTCGTGGGCGAACCAGCCCTTCACGCAGAGGGTTCCCCTATTGACGGGGTTCTCTCGGTCGGGATAGGTGGCCGCGGCCCGGCCGTCCTCTACTCTCAGTATGATGCCGCATCCCGTACCGCAGTACGGGCATATGGTTCGCACGAAATCGGTGCTCATGTCTTCCGGTCCATCGTATGTATCCAGTCCGGGAGCGCCTGTCCCGGCCGTGGTTCTCTGTTGAAATCGGAGAGGATGGGAGATGTTCTTTCCGGCTCCAGTCCCGCCTCGTAGTTATACTCCTTCCTCAAAGCCTCCCTCATTGAGAGTTGCAGCGTCATGAGTGGAATTCCCGCCGGACAGGCCTCCTGACAGGCCCCGCAGGCGACACAGGTGTCGCTCAGATGAAAGGCCCGGATGAGATGGAAGGGTACCATTTCGACAGGCACGGCGCCCCGCTCCACCCAAAGGTCGTCCTCTAGCTTGCAGGGAACGCATATGCAGATAGGACAGGCGTTCCGGCAGCCGTAGCACTTGATGCACCGGCGGAGCTGTTCCGCCCACCTCTCCATCCGCGCTCGATCATCACCTTCGAGATATGGCCGGACTCGGTCATCGGCAAGGGGATCTATCCCCTCGACAATGTCGCCGGCCACGCGCTTTTCCGGCCAGGGCCGGCTGCAGAGACAGGCCTTTGCCTGCTCGCTTCCGCAGGTGTAACCCAGAATGAGAATCCGCTCTCTGTCTATCTGGTTGCGCTTGATGAGCTCGACGACGGCCCGCTCATCGCAGCCCCTCGCCGCAACGGCAAGGCGGAAATCCCCGGGCCTGTCGCGAAGTATCGCCCGCGCCGTCTTCGCGAGCGGCCACTTCGGCTCAGTGACAAGACTATCCAGTTCCTCCGCCGCAGTGAAGACGTGGGGATGTATCACATCGAAGAGTCCCCTCTTCAATCCGAGAACACCCTGCGCGTCACCAGCTTTCAGGATTTCTCTCGCCTTCTTTTTAAGTTCATCCAGCATGAGTTCCAGACCTTTATTGCCTCTTCATCGTCCCCGCAAGCCATGTCCCTGGCGACGGCAACTCCGAGAGCTCCCGGTGAAACTCCCGTATCATTTCCGCGAACTGGTGCGATTCGTGTGCAGTCCCGAACCCGATGAGAAGCCGCCTGCCGCCGATCCCTGTCGTGTCAAGTAATGTCCGGAGAAGTTCGAGGCGCTTGAGCGCCGGGTGGTTGCCATCGCTGAAGCGGCACCCGCCGAGATGGCACCCCAGGACGGCGATGCCCGTCACGCCGTCGGCAAGGGCCCTGATTATCAAATCCGGTTCCACAAATCCCGCGCACTCAACTGGTATCACCCTGAAGGAGGCCGGAAGAGCTGTCCTTTCCCGCCCGGCTCCGTCCGCGCCGATGAGACCGCACCACCGGCAGGCAAAGACGATAATTCTAACGTCATGGACATTTTTCGTGGCGGACATGTCAGCAGACCTCCCTGAAAGCCCGGCGGATCATCTCACCCACGGCCCTGTCGCTCCGTTCCGGTATCTGCATGGCCCCGTTCGGGCAGACGGAGATGCAGTTGCCGCAGGCCTTGCAGCGGACTTTTATCACCCGGCTGACGGAGCGGCCGTTCATTTTCTGGAGGCGGCACGCTCCGTAAGGACAGACAGCGGTGCAGTTCCCGCAGCCCGTGCAGAAATCAGCGTCAGCCCGCGCGTGCCCGGCCTTCCCGCCGGGGACGGGACTCTGCAACAGCGCCGGGATCTTCTCATGGGAAAGAAAGGCGGCCGCCTTCATGGCCGCGGTTTCCCCCTGCTGAATGGCCTGATCCGACGAAACGGGCCAGCGGGCGGCACCGCAGATGAATATGCCGTCCACGCGCGTCTCAACGGGGTGCAGAGGATAGGTCTCCTCAAAGAAGCCGTACCTGTCTACCGGGAGATCCAGAATTTCGGCGAGTTTCTGATTCTCCGGATCCGGTATGAGCGGTGTGCTGAGCACGAGAAGATCGGCGTCAATCTTTCTCCGGATCCCCGTGACGGCATCGTCCACCTCCACCCCTTTAAACATCTCCTCACCCAGAATGTCCGGCGGCTTCTGGGGATCGAAACGGATGAACTGCACTCCCGCCCTGAGCGCCTCACGGTAATAGGCCTCGAGGACACTGCCTGGCGTCATTATATCCCTGTGAAGGACATAAGCCCTCGAGCCGGGCACTTCCTTCAACACCCTTTTCGCATTCTTCAAAGAAAGGGGACAGCAAATGGTGGAACAATACGGCCGCTCGGGACTGCGGGCGCCGGCACACTGGAGGAGCACGGCAGCTGTGCAGTCCACCTTGCCGGTGAAAAATCTCCTCTCCATTTCCATCTGGGTGATGACGTTCTTGAGGCTTCCGTAACCCATCATCCCCCGTGGAAGGAGCACCCTCGCGCCGGTGGCGACGATGACGGCCCCCGCCCGGATCAGTTTCGCTTCCCCGCTCGAGACGACCCTGACCTTGAAATCGCCCCCGTATCCCTTTACGGACTCGACCCTCGTTCCGGAATGGAATGTGATGAGGGGATTCCGCTCCATCTCCCCTATGAAGCCCTTCAATTTATCCGGTCCGCTCTCTCCCGTCGGGTAGGTCCGGGAGATGAGATTCAGAAGCCCGCCCGGTGCCGCCGTTCTCTCGACGAGATGCGTCTCGAAACCCAGTCCCGCCAGCGTTGCAGCGGCTGAAAGACCGGATGCCCCGGCGCCGATGACGAGGGCCCGCGGCTGAACACGGACGGTGACATTGTCTGATCGGCCGGCCCGGCCAAGCGATGCGAGTCCCATGTCGAGGAGGTTCCAGGCCTTTTTCACCGCTCCCGCAGGATCCTTCCCGTGTATCCAGGCGCACCCCTCCCTGAGATCGACGGATACGACATCAGAGGAAGCCAGACCCCCGCGGATGAGTTCGTCACGAAGGACATTGCCGCGGCCGAAGGGGGAGCAGCAGCCGATGAGAACCTTTTTTGCACCTCTTTCCAGCACCCGGGAAAACACAGCGGCGGCATCGCCGGGAAGGCAGAGTGAACCGGCCGTATCGACAGATGCGACATCTGAATGTCCTTCAAGGCGAGTCCGTATTCCCTCAAGGTCAAGCGCCGAATCGAGTTCGCCGAAACACCGGCAGAGGATGACGTGAACCATACCCATAGCTCAACTCCTCTTCGCCCGGAGCGCCCGGGCCGCCGCCGAGGCCGCCTGAATCACAGCCTCAGTGACATCCGCCGGCCCCGCCGCGAAACCGCAGGCCGGAGGCGACGCCTTACCGTCACGTCCGGTTATGAATCCCTCCCCGTCAAGATGGGGCAATGCTTCCCTTGATAGTGCGTTTTGCCTGATGCTGTTCTCCAGATTTCCGTTGAGCACGACCATGTCAAAATTCCACATGAGTCTTTTCTGCGTCAGGGTGTCCTCGAATTTAACCGCGATGCCGCCGCCTCCGGGGAGAGGATGGATGAGCGACGGCCTTCCCCGGACAAGCCGAACGGGACTACCCTGAATGTCCCTCAGGGCGTATTCATAGTAACCGCGGCCCACGGTTCTGAGGTCAGTGTAGAAAATGACGCAGTCGACGGCCGGGTTTCTTCTCCGTACCCACTGCGCCTGCTTGAGCGCATGCATGCAGCACACCGCAGAGCAGTGGGGAAGCAGCCGCAGATCTCTCGCGCCCGCGCATTGAACGAAGGCGATGTTCCGGGGCTCAGCCCCATTCGAACGGCGGACAACTCTCCCCTTATTTCCGCCGGCTTCCGCCGTCCAGGACTCGAACTCGAGGGCCGTCATGATGTCCGGGTGGCTCCCCAGACCGAATTCCCTGAATGCCGAAATATCAGCCTCCCTGAACCCTGGTGCCCAGATTACGTCGTGTGCTGTTATTTCCCTGCTGCTTTCATGCCTTTCGAGATCAATCGCCGCCGAAGGACACACCGCCGTGCAGGCGCCGCAGCGGTCGCACTTCTCTCTCTCCAGCAGATAAACCGGCGGGTAGGCGTGCGCCCCGGAAGGCCGGATCGCTGCGGGGCCGCAGACCTCGACGCAGCGGCCGCAGGCCACGCACCGCTCCGGATCAATCGCGGGAGCGCGGTACCTGATGACGGCCCGGACGCCATTCTCTTTTTGCTCGAGGGATGACACGTCCGAAAAAGAGTGGACGGCGATGAGGGGATGTTCCCGTAAGCGGCGGATGTCCGTCCAGAGCGGACAGAAGGCACAGTGATCCGTCGGGTAAAACTTGTCCAGCTGAGCCATCCGGCCCCCCGGGACCGGACCGCTTTCCACAAGATGAACGCGCACGCCGACGGCGGCCAGATCGAGGGCTGCAGCTACTCCCGCCACCCCTCCCCCGACGATAAGGACGGCCATGCCCTCTGTCTTGTTTCCGTCCGCCCCGCTCATGAAATCAGCCTCCCTGTCTCATTCTTCCTCTTCCTCTTCCCGGATCAGTCCGTGGGAGCGGCCTAGCTTCTTGACCCTTTCCTCCAGCCACTCGCGGAAGCCCTTCCCATCGGGGCGGCGGCGTTCCTCTTCCTCTTCGAGCCTCACCATCAGGCGCTTCTCGGGGGGAGGCATGCGCTTCACCTTATCGTAGTAAACCACTATGGATTTAGGATCGGTGGGGCACTTGCGTTCGCACAGACCGCAGCCCGTGCAGAGATCCTCCAGAACGACCGGGTAAATCCCCTTTTCCAGAACGATTGCGTCATAGCGGCAGGCATCGAAACAGAGGCTGCACTTGCTCTGTCCCGTCCAGGCAAGGCAGGTCCTGCGCTCGATCACGGCGTTTCCGATATCCACATCGTCGCGGTCTATGCGCTGGATCGCGCCTGTTGGACAGGCCCGCGTGCAGGCCATGCAGAAGATGCACTTCTTCCAGTCCAGTACCGGCGTGCCGAAATTGGCTATCCCGCCGGTGATCCCCGCCGGGTGAATGGCATCCGCGGGACAGACATCGAGACACCGGTAGCAGCGGGTGCAGAACTTAAGGAAAGACTTCTCCTCAAGCGAACCCGGGGGTCGCGGTAGCGCCTTCGCTCCGCTCACCTTGACGAAACCGAAAAAAGCGGCCGAGATGATACCGCTGATCAGAATCTGGAGAGAATCTCTTCTCGTAAGCCCCATTGAATAAAAACCTTACCGACGGGAAAAAACAAGAGAGGGTGGATGATAGTGTAAACCACCCACCCTCCTTTTTCAACCATGCAACGATTTACAGTTTGTACTTCTTCTTCGCCTCATTAACGTCGTCGATGAGGAAGTCGATGCCGTAGGCTTTGAGGGTCGCCTCAGTGGGAACGCCCTTCTCGTCCCAGCCGAAGAACCCATAGGTCTCGCTGTGCATCTTCTTCTCGTCATCCGCCGTGAAGATGGCTCCCTTCCTCGGCCCGGCCGGAAGCGGCTCGTTCTTCATACGCCAGGGCAGAACGTCATCCTTTGAGCTGATGCCCTCCCGCACATTGAAAACTCGCTCCGCCGTGAAGATGGTCTTGCACGCCTTCCAGAAATCCTCTGTCGTCCAGTTCCATCCCATGAGCGGATTGAGCATGTTGACCGTCACCTTGTCGGTATCGCCGGCCCAGCAGAGCATGGAGGCGAAGGTGCACTGACAGGCCGAGTCGGCCATCGCCGTCGTGGCGAGGGCCTTCGGACCCTGGCCTTCGTGGTGGTCGCCGCCGCAGGTCCCCATGCAGTAACTGTAGGCACGGATTTTGTCGCCCCGCGGGTCGTGGGCCGCCAGTTCTTTGCCCTTGACAGTGTTTGCAAAGGCCTCCGCGCCCTTGCCGATCTCCTTGGCCATTTTAGCTACGCCCAGGGACAGGAACTTGCCGACCTTTCCTTCCCTGTAAGCCAGCTTCTTCATCATTTCCATGTAGGTGTCGCCGTCGCCCCATTTCGGTTTCAGGCCGTCCAGGTCCGCGGGTTTCAGCAGTCCCTTTTCAACGGCCTCCGTCGTGAAGGCGAGGATGCCGCCCGTGGAGATGTTGTCGATTCCGAGGGCATCGGCATACTCGATTAGGGCCAGCATGGCCTCCAGGCTGTTCATCCCGAGATTGCTGCCCAGGAGTCCACCGGATTCATACTCGGGACCCTCGGCGATGAGACCCGCGAATTTTCCCTGCCGTATGACGCCGAGCTTGAGGCAGTGAACCGGACAGGCGTTGCAGGCCACGTGGCGTTTCCAGAAGCGCCTAGCCGCCTCCTCTCCGCCTATCTTCACTATGTCGGGATACCAGGTCGTCTGGAAGTTTTTCGTAATCAGGGAACCGTGAAGGTAATGCTTGAGCTCCAGAAGTCCGCCCGTGCCCCAACGCTTGATACCCTGCCAGGCCTCCTTGGCTATAAGTCTTTCCCTTGCATCCTGCGCCGCCGCGAGGAATTTGGCATTGTCCGCAACGGGCACGGCGTACTTGGTTCCGCGTACGCTGATACCCTTGAGCTTTTTATTGCCCATGAGCATGCCCGTGCCGCTCCGGGACGCAGCCCGGAAGCGCTCCACCACCACACAGGCGACGGGAACACCGTTTTCGCCCGCAGGCCCTATGACGGCTGTCCTCACATAGGGATCCCCTGTTTCCTTGAGGATCATCTCGTGAGTTTCCTCAGTGGTCTTGCCCCACATCTTCGAGGCATCCTTGAACTCAACCTTGTCGTTCTCGATCTTCAGCCAGACAGGTCTCGCGGAGCGGCCCTTTATATAGATGCCGTCCCAGCCGGCCCACTTGATCTCGTTTCCGAAGTGGGCGCCCGTCTCGGCATGGCTCATGAGACCCGTGTAAGGGCTCTTGTGGGCGAAGCAGGTCCGCGTGGACGGGCAGGCCGTCCCGTTGAGCGGGCCGGGTCCGACGAAAATGAACGCGTCCTCGTCCAGCGGGTTTTTGCCTGCCTTGTATTCCGTTACGGCAAAATAGGCACCGAGACCTCTCCCGCCGATGAATTTCTGAACTATCTCATCGGAGATCGGCCGGGTCGTGTATGTCTTCGAACTCAGATCGATCTCCAGAACTTTTCCGAAGCATCCGCCTTTGAAATCTGCCATTGTCATCACCTCCCCTTCTTCTTCTTCGCGGGCGCGGCTTTCTTCCCGGATACGCTGATCCTCTTCCCGGTCACGTTAGGATAGAACAGGTTCTCCGTGAGGTCCTTGCCCGCCTGTTCGGGGGTCACGTCCCTATAGGCCAGATTGACGCCGAATCCGAAGGGATTCGCCATCAGACAGGGCCCCTGGGGGTCGCCGGACTGTTCCTGGCAGGCCTTGACGCACTGCGGATCCCCACCGCACATGTCGCACATGAGGGGCTGACCCGTGACGGGATTCGCCCATACGACTTTGGCCGGACAGGCCTCGGCGCACTTCAGACATTTAGCCCCTAGACAGGTCTGCTCGTTGAGGATGATCCCGTTGGTGTTTTTATCGCGGACGATGGATTTAGGGTTAGTCGGACAGGCGGCGATGCAGGGCGCGTCGTCGCACTGCCAGCAGATAACCGGAACGTCGATGATGTCCTTGTACTTCATGACGTGAATCCTGGCCATTGCCGGCCAGACGGTTTTGTTGTGAAATATCGTACAGGCGTATTCGCAGGATCGGCAGCCAGTGCAGTTCTGACGCTCGGCGAACAGGAACTTCTTCGCCAGCGCCGGCGCCTTGGGTGCGGTTGATACGACAAGCTGTGCGTCAGCCTTCTTCGGCACGATGCCTCCGATGGCGGTCAGCGCTATGGCCGTTCCCGCGGCTGTCGCCGTTCCCTTCAAGAAGTCTCGACGGGTCGACGCCTTCTTGAGAACATCAGGCAGTTTCTTGTTTTCCATATCATACCTCCATGATTGACTTATTGAACAAGTGGAACCGGCACATTCAACGCGAGGGGTTAATCCACACCTCCTTCCCTATCCTCATTACGGAACAATGATTTATTTGATCCTCTTTCGCCCTCCTTAAAAAACATCAACGTCCGGCAGACCCGCTACTTGAGCTTGCTCGACCAGACGTAATCGTTCTTCTTCTGCGCCTCGTGGCACTTTATGCACTCGTCGACCTTTCCTTCCGCCAGAACCTTCCCATCCACCTTGTACTGTGCCCAGAACCAGTCACCCCCGGAAGGATTATAGCCCTTCACCTTGTACATCACATCGATGGACTTCAGTTTCTTCGCCTTGGTGTAGTTCTCGATGACGACGACGGCGCCGTTGGGCATTTTCCCCTTTTTCTGCTTTATGGCATTCAAAGCGGAGGGATTTACATAGGTCGTCACGAATGCACCGTGAGGGTCAGCCCCTTTATGAAGGGCCTCCGTTCCCGGCCACATCTTCCATTTATTCGCATAGTCGGCTTTCTTTATCAGGGTCCAGAGAGCTTTGGCGTCCGCCGACTTTGACTGCGCAAGAACACTTCCGGCGAACACGAGACTCAAGGCGACAGCAAGCAAAACAATCATAGGTTTTTTCATGAATAAGCTCCTTTCCTTGTGAACGTGATTTTTCAACGAAACATGGTTACTGCAGACGATTGACTCATTCCGATATGCCCGCGACGTCTGCTCAGCTCAAATGCGGACATGCGGTTCAGGGTGCAGGTATTAAAGTTGGATATTTTTAACACGCAGCTGGAACCTGCGTCAAGGTTCTTTTTCAAAAAAAGACAATAAAATCAAAATACTATGTCATTTTTGACATAGATATGGCGGAGAAGAAAAGCGTGTGTTATAAGGATTTGCATGGAAATCAAACACAAGATATGGATGGAAAAGGGTGGTCGCGTAATCTTCGGGCCCGGAAGATTAGAACTCCTCAAAGCAATCGAATCCTGCGGGAATCTAAGCGCGGCGGCGAGAAAACTCAACATGTCCTACCGGGCGGCATGGGGAAGGCTCAGGGCCTCCGAAAAGCGCCTCGGCATGCGCCTCGTCGAGCTCTCTGACAACAAGCACGAAATGATATTGACGGAAGAGGCCAGAAAGTTAATCGCCTGTTTCGATGAAATGGAGAAGAGCATCTCCCTCGTCACCGAAGCATACCTAGGAAAAATTCCCTGATCAATCCCACTTGAACATCTGATTCCTGTTCCCGCCCTGGCAGGTCCATTGATGGAGTTCCGTACCCCGGTTCTTCGAGCCGCCGGGGACATCGAGGCACTTGCCCGTGCCCCGGTTCACAAGACGGAACCATGCCCCGTCCACGGGCTCGACCTTCCATTCCTGATAGGCCTGATTGTTGATGTCCCACTGGACGATCTTTGCGCCGTCGCGGCCGCTTCCGCCCTCCACTGAAAGTACCTTGCCGCTGTTTCTTGATACGATGCGGCCGTATCCGCCGCTCGTCGGAATCACTATCCAGAGTTGATTATCTTTATTGTTCGCCGTCCACTGAAGAACCTTGGCCCCGTTGTTCTTGCTCTCGCCGGAAACGTCGAGATATAGATTGCTGGCTCTCGCGATGATCTGATTGGTACGGATCGATCCGCCGTCATCGCCGTGCATCTCAGGAATCTTGGCCAGATTAGTTTCTACGGAGTGTTCTTTCTTGTCCGTGATAGCATCTATCACGGCATCGGCGACGGCCGCCACGTTAAGGTCCGTCGGCCTGTACAGGGGAAGGTCGAGATCGGTCTTGAATGGTCTGCCCACCACGATCAGGTCGAGATGGATCTTCGCCGCTTTTCTCTCCACGACAACGGCCCGGAGCCCGCCGGAAAAAGACGCTTTCTTAGTGACCAGTATCTGGGCCCCGCCCACGCCCCGGACCATCTTCGCCGCCGTCTGTGAGACATCATTATTGATCCCCTGGGCGGCGCCGACGGCAGCCTTGGCCGCGCGCACCGATGCGAGGGCGATCTCGCGAGCCGCGATCTTCGGCGCCACTTCGGGATGCGCGTCAATAGGGATGACCCGTGTCGACGCCCGAGCCGCCGTCACGGCCTTCTCGGCCGCGGCCCTCGATTTCTTGAGACCCTCGATGGTGGCGGCGAGGGCCACCCGCTGCGGATTTAATTTTGACATCTTGCTCTTCTTCCGCTCCAGTTCGTCGATCTCCCGGTTGATGCTGTTGAGCCTGCTCTGGGCGGCGTTGAGCGGACTGGAGAGTTTGTTGATCTCGCGTCTCGCTTTATCTCTCGCCCTGGCGATCTCGCCGTCGAGCTGTTTCACTTTATTCTCCGCGGCCGTCAGATCCGCCCTCAGCTTGTTGAACTCGGCCCCCTGAAGGCTGAACATCCTCTGAACCTCTCTCCCGACCTTTTTCTCGAACCACGTGTTGAAGTCGCTTGCCATCTCTCCCTGGAAAGTGAAGTCAGTCATATGAAGGAGGTCCCGGCCGACGGATTTCGCCGTGAATGAGTAGCGACCCAGTTCGCCTAAACGGTCCTCGAAGAACAGGGTCGCGCCTTCCTTCGCGAAGGTCACATTGGCTGTGTGAACCGTACCTAAAAGGTTGACCTTGCCTCTCACGATGAAGTGCGGGAGCTCGCTCAGATTGGCGGCTATGTCCACTTTAGCCTCGTCTATCTTGACGGGGCCGAGATCGCGGATATTCCACTGCCCGAAAATCTTCAACCCCGTGAGCTTCACGTAGGAATCGACCTTCGCCACATTTTTGTTCTGCATATACATTTCTCCCCTGAGGGCCGCACCCATGCCTTCTATCTGCAGGTCAGGGTCCGAGGCCCCCGGCGTGGCGAGATAAACCTTCACTTTTTTAAATGACACAAGGGGAAGCTTATCCACCTTGAGAATCTGTGAGAGAGATTTGCCGCCCGCCACCTGCTGCAGCACCGCGTTGGCGGCGTTCCTGGCATTTTGATCCGGCAGTCGGGCGACGAGTCTGTTCCTAACCACAGGGTTCGCCGCCACGCTCTTGAAGGCTATGTCGGCAAAGGCCAGATAGGATTTAACCCCGATCTCGTCGGCCTCGAAATTGAAAATAATCTCCTTCGGAACACCCAGAGAGGCCACGTTCACATTGGCGAGCGTCTGAAGCTTATAGCGCTTGCCGTCCACTGTGCTCACCCCCGATATCACGACTCCCACGGAGGAATCCGCCTCCACCGTGACCTTCAGCATAGTGTCCGTCAGCGAAAGTCCCCTGAGCCCCAGCGGGTTGTTCCACGTCCCGTCCATTTTCCCCGCAATTCCCAGACCCACTCCGACGGCAGATGCCTGCAGCGAGAAGTCCGTGGCAAAATCCAGGAGGTCGTCACCCATCTTCGCCTGAATGCCGGCGCTGAACCCGATCGCGACGTCCCCCGCCGTCGAAAGCTTCATGAAGAGACTGCCCTGGGCGGACTTTGCAAAGTTGATAAACTTCGGCAGGTTCCTGGGAACAGGCATCCTTGGAAGTTTAGCGTAGAGGGCCACCGACGGCATGCCGCCGAAGACGCCTCCAACGGCCCCGGAAATGACGATGGGATCCTGCACGCCCAGTTTCTCCATGCTGTTCTTCAGCGTGCCACCGGCCTTGCGTGGATCAAAAGAGGCGAGAACGGTGACGCCGTCCTCGACCTTGAAACGGTATTTCGGGTCGTCGATTATACCCGCCAGAATCCGCTTCACGGCCTCCGGCAACCCGCTCATCTCCTTCGTAACGTCCTTTGTGCTGACGCATACCACGTACTCGGGGATTGATATCCCCTCCAGCGGCGTCCTTTTGATCCTGGGCACAAGCCTGTCGAGCGAAACATTCTTAAGCCGGAAGAGGAGCATTACCCTGTCCCGGTCTTCCGCAGGGGCGTAAATGACTGACGAGGCCGTCACATTCTTCGTCTTCCAGGTCAGTTCCCCGGCGAGAATCTGAGATGAAATTTCGAGATCCCGGAAAGCAAATTCATTGATGCCGGGGATCCTGCTCACATGGGGCAAACTGCTCACGTTGACAGTGCCCTTCAGTTTGAAGGCCACGTCCTTCACCTTCCCCTGCTCAACGGTGATTTCACCCGAAACGTCCACCTGATCGCGCTGGATCATCCCCTTCGAAGTCAGAGCCAGCCTCAGGCTGCGCTGTTTCTTATCATCCGTCACGTAAGCGGAGGCAAAGCCTACATTCTTGAGCGTGAGACCTTCGATGCCGAGAGGCTTTTCCCAGTCGAGGGCGGACTGTCCGCTCACTGCAAGATCAAGGGCGCCCTGATCGCGCAGCGGTCCTTCCTTGGCAAGTTCGAGAACACCGTCAAAACTCAGAGTTTTCCCCTTGATTGTCATGTCGATGCCGGCGGTCACGGCGACTTTCAGCACGCGCTTACCCGCCTGCCCTTCACCCCTGACGGCGAAGGAGCCATTCTTGAATGTTATATCCGCGGGAAGTGCAGGCGGATGAAAGGCGGGCAGGGCCGCGCCTATATCCAGCCCGTCGAGAAACTGATCCTTCACCGCGACGGCCTTTGCCTTCGCATCATCGAACACGGACTTGTTCAGCTTCCCCTTCAGACTCAGCTTCCTGAGATCCTTCAACCCCAGTTTCCCCATGAGAAGTTTCACGGTTCCCGACTTATCCACATCAAGGGCCGCATAGAAATTCACGTCGGGCTTGAGATCCAGAGTTTCGGCGCTTCCCATGGCCGCGGCAAGGGCATCTTTGAGGGGTTCCGGCATGTCATCGGCCTTCAGCGTGACAGGCTGCCGAACCATCACCAGAACGGCGTTCTTCACCGACGCGTCATCCATCATCGTATCTTTCACCTGTGGAACATAGTTGCCGAACTTCAGGATATCGTGGATGAGGGCGACGCAAAGCGGCTTTGAGGAAATCTTCTCGGCCTTGAAGATAAGAAGCGATGTCTTTTCGTCGCGTATCCGCACTGTGCCGGAAAGCCATTTGTTGGTGATTTTTATTTCCGTGACATCTACTGCCCTCAGTCCGGGAATGTCAGCCTGCTGAAGAAGATCGCCCGCCTTCACGTTACCCGTGATGGTTACAGCGAGTTTCTTCTGCTCGTCCTTTGCGAAGTCCCCCTCAACCTTCAGGCTGATGTCCTTCCCGTGAAGCTTGCCCGCGCCCGTCAGGGCGAGGTTCCATTTGCCGGCGCCGTCGAGCGCCCCTTCCATGGAAAGGCTTTCTGTCTTCAACTCGCCGTAGGAGACAATCTCAACGATCCGGCCCGAGGCCCTGCCGGAGAAAGTGATTTTCTTGTCTTTCGGCCCCGCTTTTTTATTGAAGAAAACATCGGCGGCAAAATCGAGCGTTTTGTCATCCACTTTCAGGTGGACGGTCGTGGATCCGGAGGTCTTGACCGTATCATCCTCGCCCGCGAAACTTATCTTAAGGCTGTCTGATGACAGAACGTCCCTGAGACTCGGCGGCCTGATGCCGGGAAGCTCAATCGAAAGGGCATACTTTTTTATGTCATCGCGCAACGAGGATGCGCTTCCTTCCGTCACATACCTGACCACATCGGCACCGACGGAACCGCTTATTTTTACCTCAGGCGACGTCACACCGAGCTTTTTCTTGAACTCTCCCAGTATCCCCGAATCTTCCACGTTAACGAGAGCAAAGAAATTTACGCCCCTTTTGAACTGAACTTCGCCGCCGCCAAGTACACCTGACAGGGCGGACCGAATCTCGCCTGCAAAGTCAGAAAGATTCGCCTTTCCATCACCCTGAGATACGACAAGTACAGCACTGCTGAGGGACAGGTCACCGAGGACATCGGCGCCCGTCGGGAGATTCCTGAACGAGAAACCGGAAACAGTCAAAGCCACATGCCAGATGGGACTTCCCTCGGAACCTGAATTGACTATGGAAGCTGAAAGGTTCCTCTCCCCTACCCTGGCCGTGAAGCCTCTACCGGCCGCCGTGACCGAGGCCACCTGGATGTTTCTTAACTCAGGGATCTGCCTGATCTGAGTCAGGACATCGTTTTCACTGAGAGCCTGGGCATTGATGGGCAGGAGACAGACGAGAAAAGCGATGAGGGTGAAGACGAAAACAAAGGGAAGACGAGACGGGCACAGCTGTTTCATTTTCCGGGCCTCCTTCCTGGCTTTCTGATCAGATATCGGGGATTGGATGAATCGTTATTGCTTTCTGACGGTTCATAGATACAATGAAAGGTAATGGTGGAGCTGACGAGGATCGAACTCGTGACCTCTTGAATGCCATTCAAGCGCTCTCCCAGCTGAGCTACAGCCCCACAATAGGACAAATCTCTGGAAAGTGAAGGGGATTTAACACAGGGGTTCCGGCATTGTCAATACAAATTTCTTGACAAAGAAAGTTGCGCGCATATATCCTCGAACCCGTGCCGGAGTGGTGAAACTGGTAGACGCAGGGGACTCAAAATCCCCCGACCCTCGCGGTCATGACGGTTCAAGTCCGTCCTCCGGCACCAGCATTCCGGGGACATAATACTCATTTCAGCTGACTATTAGAATCTATTTGCTACGTTTAACGCATAGGGTGCATCTGGGGGCGTTGTTACTGAAGTTGCATTGGGCAGCTTAAAGCAAATTAAATGAAGATTCGAAAGTTACGCAATTTCAGTAACAACGCCCCCTTTAATCCCTCGAAAAAGTCAAGAATATTTTTACTGATATTGTCAGATTATTTCCTATTCTGTCATCAAGCATGCAATAATCACCCCCTGCAGGCATTGAAAAATCCCCCCCTGAATAACTGAAAGGGGGATACATATGGAACAAGAGAATGTATGCTTGCTCCCGATGAACCCATCGGGATGTAGCGAGATGGTTAAAGGAGATTTATGGCATGATATCCACAGTCGTTTCAAGCTCAAGGATACGAAGAAGTCCATTGCGCGCTCATTGGGGCTGGATGTCCGGATTCGGCTTCCCTTTTTCATCCAGTAAGTGTATAAATGCAAATGGTTGAATCCCCCTCTCGAATACCGGCCACCTGTGGAATTTGAAGAAATGTATTTTAAAACTCAGAACCCCTGTCCGACTGCCCTAACCGTAACTGTCTAACCTAAGGGGCGCAGTCCAATTATTCACTGAAGCAAAAATATCTATTTCAGGTTGTTATTCAATGTCTAAAGAGGATCTTGATAAATACTACAAGGTTCTTGAAGTAAAGCCAGGATCTTCTTGGAAAGAAATTAAAAGTACCTATAGAGACCTAATAAAGGTCTGGCACCCAGACCGCTTTTCCAACGACACTCGCCTGAGAAAGCTAGCTGAGGAAAAAACAAAAGAAATAAACTCTGCCTTCAAAAAGCTAGAAGAAGATCACCTCAGTATAAAATTTTCCTATAATGATTTCGGTGAATCCACCAAACCGGCCCCGAAACCGCCCGGAAAACCTGCAACCGAACAAAAGAAAGAAACTGGAAAAAAGAAAGCATCTGTTGCCGATATCAAACGACGGGCAGAAGAGTTGCTTAAGAAGGCTAAAACGTTGATGTCCGGAAACTATCAGGGTGTGGTTGATTTTCTTAGCGAGGCCATTGAATTGGATCCCTTCCTTGAAGAGGCATACGTTGAAAGGGGAATGGCTTATATTGAGTTGAAAAAGTTTAGCTTGGCAATAGAAGATTTCAATGAAGCCATTAAGCTGAACAACAAACTACTTGAGGCTTTCCGTGGTCGTGCAATTGCACAGTTCGAATCCGGGAACTACTCGCTTGCGGTAAAGGATTTTTCAACTGCAATTGAAATGGAACCAACTCAATTCCCCGCCCTGTATTACTATAGGGGGAAGGCTTATGAAAAGATGGGGCTGCTGGCGGAGGCGGCTATCGATTTGAAAAGAAATGAGAGGCTGATAAAATCAGCCCACGGCAATGAAAGTGAACCCGATGCTGTCATTGAAAAAACCCAACGTTCGTATTGGATGACCCACGTTGCATTCGGCGTGGTTCTTTGTTCGATATTCATCATTTTGTATTTATCTTACGGATACTTATCAAAAAAAGCTGCTGAAAAGACAAAGACCGAAACTGTGCCCGCACAGTTGGTCGCAGCGACTCCGGAAAAAGAAAAAACCGTTGAAAAAAAGAGCATAGACGATTTTATAAAAGATAAATACGACGCATTGACAAGATCAAGGATAACCGAGAAAAAAGCAGACTTAACCGTGAGCGAAAGAAAAGACGTTGTCAAAGACGGAATGATCAAAGTAGAGTCATCAAAAGAAATAAAACAGGGAACTCCTAAACCGGCTGAGATAGAGAAAAAACCCCAAACGGACTCTTCGCAGAAAAATCTAAAAAAGGCTCAAGAAGATGAGAAGAGTTCCATTGAAAACCAGAAAGACACATTCGATCAATGGAGAAAAATAAAAGAACTTGAAAAATCATTTCCATCGTTCTTGGAGAGATAGCATTCCGAGCATTCCGGGGACATAATACTAATTTCAGCTGACTATTAAAATCTATTTGCTACGTTTCACGCATAGGGTGCATCTGGGGACGTTGTCACTGAAGTTGCATTGGGCAGATTAAAGCAAATTTAATGAAGATTCGAAAGTTACGCAACTTCAGTAACAACGCCCCCTTTAATCATACTGATGGCCCAATTAATTTTACGATTTCAAATTTGCTAACGAAAATTAATATTACGCTTCGAGAAAATTGAAACTATTTAAGGGCATATCTTAGCCTAAATATCCCGCCTGCCGCAGTTCCCGCGATACTGCTCTGAATACCTGATCGAACTCCGGAAGTGCCGCCATTTGAGAAGACAAGCGCACGACCCAGAGTTTTTTCAATCGAGCTTCTTTTCGGATAAAATTTTCTCTCGCTCCGGTCAACTCTTTCCCGCGAAATTTCATCTTGAGGTCTACGGCATCCCTCAAATCGGCTACGTCCGTATATTTATTGGTCGAGAGATACCACAAATCATAGAGATCTCTCGGTTCGTTCCTAGCCGGATCAAATATTGCTATGATTTTCTCTGCCGCAATCTCACCGATCGAATAAACTCCGATCATTTCATCCGCAGGCAGATCCTCGTATTCATCGTATGCTTTGAGGACGGGGTTTGATTCAATCGGGAAAAAGATTCTTTCCCGGATCGTGATGTCAACTTTGACCTCTTTACCCGATGCCCCAGGCAAGGGCCCTTCGTATCCAAGAAAGAATGTATGACTGTTCTCATGTGAATGACGATCATAGCGAGTAATTTGCAGCCTGATTCCCGAATTCCGTTCTACGTAAGCAAATGCAAAGGCAAAGTGCTCCTGAATCTTTTTAAGAGAGATGTCCTCTCTGAGAGTAAAATCGAGATCCTCTGAAAAACGGTAATCAGGAATGTAACATTTCTTGATAGCCGTGCCGCCCTTGAAAGCAAGGATTTTAGTGAGCGGCGTTTTTGAAAGTCCCACGAGAAACCAAGAAAGGCAATAGTCCCTTTCGAGAACGGCTTCGGGAATGCGGCGTTCGCCCTGCCGGGCGAGACGATTTGACAGCATGGATAAGTTTCTCTGGGGTATCATTATGTCCTGACCACGGATAGTAGTTCGTCGGGCGAAACATTAAGCTGCAATCGCCATTTCCGGTGAAACTTTCCTTCCGCCGGCAAAAGCGGATCAAGTCTTACATATGTATTCGTCAGATGAACGCGGAGGTTCTCAATGTTTTTTGGCGCTCCTATTTCGTATAGCTCCATGAGATAACCAAGTCTGCGGACCACGGCGCCGATGTCCATCCTTAGTGCATATTCGATCATACGTTTCAAATTTAAATCATTTCTTCGCATCCAGATGGCCTTGGCGGCTTCGGTGACACCACCGCAATATTCGGGTTGGCGAAGACTGTCGATAATGGTTTTCTCCATGTTGCTGACAACCACTTTGTCCTGTTTAGTGGCCCAGTGATCAACCCTCCCGAAGAAGTGCTCTTTCTTGCAGGTTATGAATTGAAATTCTGTTCCCATGATGTTGACAGGGCGGCGCTTTTCGAGAGTTGTGACATGGACGATAAGCTGAGGCTGGGTCACCATGCCGTGAATCTCCATGGCCGTCCCATGGGAAAGATAATAGTTCTTTCCTTCTACTAACTCTCGGGCGACGATGAGAGGGTTTCCCATGTACTCTTTCTCTTTTCCCAATCCATAAGGCACGAGGATGAATAAGCCTGGTTTTAGCCTAGTCGCCACGCTCCTATTGACAAGTTTTCTTATCAGACTGCGAGAAGAGGAATCATCCAGATCAAGAATCCTCTGGACATCCTCCAGGCGGAAAACGGGTTTGTTTTCCTCATAGAGAGTTGTCACCAGATGGGCCGCTTGTGGTCCAAGGGTTTTTAGCTTTGTATCATATTCAATTCGCATTTTGTGCCCTCTGGGGACACATTCTGCACTTAGAACATAACAAAGTCAAATGAAAATTGCATTCCGGGGACATAATACTAATTTCAGCTGACTATTAGAATCTATTTACTACGTTTCACGCATAGGGTGCATCCGGGGACGTTGTCACTGAAGTTGCATTGGGCAGATTAAAGCAAATTTAATGAAGATTCGAAAGTTACGCAACTTCAGTAATAACGTCCCCTTTTATTTTTAATTCCGCAACGTCCCCTTTAATTGTCCCCTTTAGTTGTTTGTCAAGAGAATTACGCCAAACCATGCTGAGAAGAAGATGGGGCTGGCAATTTGTAATGGGTCAGCGGCCTCATTCTCAGGTGTTATATTACAGGTTCATTTTGTGTCCTCCGGGGACACATTCTGCGCCCAAAATAATGGCGGAATTACGATGGGACATGTGGTAAATATTCGGCGGTCGAATCAATGGAACGAGCGGTATAAGGCTTATAAACGATGAGGGCGTGGAAAGTCGGGATGAGCTTCGCAGATTCTGATGCACGCATAAAACGCAAACAAAAAAATATATTCCGCTGCTCCCTCACAAGGCAGGTCGCTGCCAGGCCCATTCTCATCCTCCTTGCCGCCGCTCTTTTACTATTTTGCGTTTATGATGCCATTGCCTCCGAGTACATTCAACTTCCAGCGGTCATAGACGTTCGCACGACCTTCAGCGACGGGGACCTCGACCCGAGGGCGCTGGTGCACCTCGCCGCAGGCAAGGGCTTTCCGGTGATCGTTTTCACTGATCACGACCGGATGGCTATATCCTATGGACTGCCCCCCTTTCGAAACCTTCTTCGATTCAAAATGGAAAGAAATTCCATCAACAAGCGGGGAGCGGCCGAATACCTCAGGGCCATAAAGGATGCCGAAAAAGAATACCCCGGCATGATTCTCATACCGGGATCGGAATCGACTCCGTTCTATTACTGGACAAGCCGCCTTCTCCAGGGCGAACTGACGGCGCACGATCATGAAAAACGCCTCCTCGCAGTCAGCATGGAAAAGGCGGAAGATTACGAGAACCTGCCTGTTCTCGACAACGGCTTTTCGAAAGAACGGCTTTTTTCATCACTGCCCGGCATCATTCTTTTTCTCACCGCCTTCGTGATCTCCGTCTTTATGATCCGGAAAAGAGGCTCATACCGGTTTGCAGGCATAGTCATAGCCATTCTCAGCGCGGCTTTCCTGCTTGATATTTTTCTCGCTGATAATAAGTCCGCCTTTGACGCCTATCACGGGGACCGGGGCATCGCCCCCTATCAGCATTACATTGATTACGTGAATTCTAGAGGAGGCATGGTCTTCTGGAACTACCCCGAGACCCGGTCGGGTGTCAGGAAGCTCGGTCCAATCAAGGTAAGCACCCGTCCCTATCCAGAAGCTCTCTTCGAATCTTTCGACTACACAGGTTTTTCCGCCATTTACGGCGACACGTCCACCGTAACGGAACCGGGTAACGTCTGGGACGATACGCTGAAGGGATACTGTAAGGGACTGCGTAAAACTCCGCCCTGGGGCATCGCAACGTCAGACTTTCACAAGGAAGGTGAAGGCGGCGAGTATCTCGGAAATTTTCTCACGGTCATTCTCGTCCGCGAGAAAACAAAAAAAGAGGTCCTTCAGGCACTGCGGAGCGGAAAGATGTACTGCGCCCGGAACTCTTACCCGAAGACGGTCTGGCTTAACGAATTCTCAGTCTCCGAGAAAGGAAGCGGGAAAAAAGCGGTCTCAGGAGAGGACGTGACGATCAAGGGACACCCCGTTATCAAAATCTCGATAACGGCGGAGAGACAGGATGTGAAAAGCGCGGTAAAGGTTAGACTGATCCGGTCGGGCGAACTCGTCAAGACCTTCGAGAGTACCCTTCCACTAAGGATCGAATATGAAGACGCCTATGAAAAACCCGGCGAGAAGATCTACTACCGCATGGACATGAAGGGCTACGGCCTCATTATCTCCAATCCCATCTTCGTATCCTTCGATAAACCCTCTCAATAAAAAAAGACTGAAGCGGCCCTCCAATGAGGAAGGGTCCGTCATCAGTCTTTTTTTTTGCTGCTCAGCCGGAATATCCCGCAAACTCAGTCCTTCGGAACAAGAACAATCTCGATGCGGCGATTTTTCGCCCTGCCCTCCCGGGTATCGTTGCTCGCCACGGGCTTGTACTCGCCATAGGCTGCCGTCGAAAGCAATGAGGGATCAATTCCTTCCTTTTCGAGATAACGGGCCACGTTGACTGCGCGAGCCGCCGAGAGCTCCCAGTTCGTGGGGAAACGTTTGGCCAGAGCGCCGTGAATCTTGATGTTGTCCGTGTGGCCTTCCACCCGGATTGCCTTATCCTTTACGCCTTTCAGAACATCGATGACCTTGCTCAGAACTTCGAGCCCCTCGGGTTTTACCTCCGCTTCCCCGGAGGCGAAAAGAATCGCATCGACCATGTTGACAGTCAGCCTGCCCTTCAGTTCCGTTATGGTCACCTGACCCTGGGCGACTTCCTTCTTCATCTTGTCCAGCATTTCACCGTAGGTCTTGCTCACCTCCTGGACCTTCTCTTCCTTGCTTTTCTGAAGATTCGCGTTTTCTATTTCCAGATCCGAGATTTTTTTTCTCAGCTCAACGATGTTCTTTGAAAGTTCATCCGACTTTGCCTTTAGCATCCTGTCCAGAGAATCCCTGTCCTCCGTCAACTTGGCGACCTGCCCCTTGAGGGTCGCGTTTTCAGCCTCCAGTTCCGTGTACTTTTTCTGAAGGGCCGCAAGTTCCTTGGCGAGACCCTCTGCCTCGTCTACTTTCTTCAGATACTTGCTCTCGGCTACCATGCAGCCGGAAGCAGAAAGAGTGAAGAAAATGGCTGTCAAAATCAGCAGTGTTTTTCTCAACATGGCCTCTCTCCTTTCTATTGCTCACTAATAGCACTTTGCTGACCTTACCCTATTTCGCGCCGGGGTTCAACGACCTTCTTAAAAAATTGGAACCTTACCGATTTTATTTGTTTCTTTTCATTGATTATTATGATAATGGCACAGCAGTTTGTTGATCCTGAAAAAGGGGCCTGATTTCAAGTGGGAGTGACCGGAAAACTTGACATCTTCGCACTCAGGGTACTGAGGGCCTTCGCCTGGGTAAACCTTATTGTCTGCTTTGTCTTTTCGTTCGTTATAATTCATCAGTACGGGACCACATTCATAACGGAGGAAGAATTCCTCTATAATTATACCGAGAAAGTCATCAACCCCCTCGCGGTGACAGTAAGCCTCGCTTCCCTTCTTTTCGGAATTGCAGGATGGGCCTTCTGTCTGGTGATTGCTCACATGGCCGAGAATCTCATCGCCCTGAAAAAAGGCGCGGAGGAAGGCGCTGCAAAAGGGTCGAGCGACCCTCTCGCATCTGAAGCGAAACAGCAATGAAAAAAATCATTCTTCTAATCCTGATTTTAAGTTTTCTATCCGGTTGTGTCTCCCTGAAAAAATACAATGAGTTGCAGAAAGAAGAGTCGTCCATCAAGGCGCAGCACGAGGCGGCTCTTAACGAAATCCGTCTTCTCAAGCAGAAAAACGAGGCCCTGACCCTCGAGCTCCAGCAGAGCAGACAGACGGCGGAATACTTTCACAGAACCGGGATGGAAGCATACGATCAGAAACAGTACGACCGGGCCATGGAAAATTTCGAGAAATTCCTGGACCGCTTTCCCGCAAACAGCCTTGTCGCTCAGGTAAAGGAAAAAGTCGCGGAAATAGCATCCCTGTCGTCATCGAACGCCGACAAAATTATGAAAGCAGCCGAAGGAGCAAAGGATCCTCATTCCAGGGTGTCCCTCATCGACCGGGAGATGAACGATAAATATCTCACCGCCGAAGACAGAGAACGCATCCTGAAAAGGCGTGAGATATACCGGCTTCAGGAGGAGGCTAACAGGCATATCCTTGTAGAGGAAGACCCGACGCAGTCGAGAAGAATTTACAGGACGACCCGCTCCACGGTTCAGAAAATCGACTACGACAAGAGTTTTTACGTGGAGATTTACATTGTCCATCACTACGGCGGCAGAAAAGACCTGCGCCTCAAGACACGGTACATCGGCGACAAATGGATCAGCTACGACGGCGTGTCGCTTCGCGCAGAAAACGGAAGCCACACGGAGATCGTGTGCAAATATCCGGAGAAACTTTCCAAGGTGGTTGACGAGAGCATCTACGAATGGTGCGACAATGACATCGAGGACGACAGGGTTGTCAAACTAGCGAGAGCCGGCGGCATCACCGTCCGGTTCAGCGGCGGTTACAAATACACCTTTGAACTGACGGAAGAACAGCTAACGGCGTTCAAGGAAATCGTGAGGAAATACCAGTCCCTGCGATAAGACAAACAGACGGGGTCAGTGGGCCTGATCCCAGTTAGTACCCGATGCAATCCCAACCTTGAGAGGGACCTTAAGCTTCGCCACCCCCTCCATGCCCTCCCGGATAAGCTTCGCGACTTCTTCCTTCTCATCTACTGCGACCTCAAAGACAAGCTCGTCATGAACCTGCATGATCATGCCGGAGGAAAAACCTTTCTGCCGGAGTTCGCGGAAGATCGCGATCATGGCCATCTTGATGAGATCGGCGGATGTCCCCTGAACGGGCGTGTTTATGGCTGTCCGCTCCGCAAACGAGCGAACGGCTGGATTCGGGCTGTTTATCTCCGGAAGATACCGACGCCTGTTCATGAGAGTCGTGACATACCCTTTTCCCCGGGCGCCGGAGAGTGTTTTCTCGATATAGTCGCGCACACCTGTGTAGCGGGCGAAATATCCGTCTATATATTCTTTTGCCGTCTTCTGGCTGATCCCCAGTTCCTTCGCAAGACCGAAGGGGCTCATGCCGTAGACGACACCGAAATTAACTACCTTGGCCTGACGCCTCATCTCGGGCGTCACCATCCCGGGCAAAACGCCGAAGATATCAGACGCTGTCCGCGCATGTATGTCCTCATCGGACTGAAATGCCTCAATGAGATTCCTGTCTCCGGAGATGTGGGCAAGGACGCGAAGATCAATCTGGGAATAATCGGCCGAAAGAATCTCGAACCCCGGCGGGGCGACGAAGGCCTGGCGGATCCTTCTTCCCTCCGGTGTCCTCGCGGGGATGTTCTGCAGGTTTGGGTTGCTGCTGGAGAGCCGTCCCGTCTCCGTTCCGGCCTGATTGTAAGATGTGTGTATCCGGCCGGTCCCGGCGTTCACCATCGCCGGCAGTGTGTCAATGTAAGTGGACTTGAGTTTTGATATGCTCCGGTATGCGAGTATCTCCGCGGGAAGTTCGTGATTCTGCGCGAGGGTCGTCAGGACCTCCACATCCGTCGAATAGCCCTCTTTGATTTTTCTCCCCCGCGGAAGGGACAATTTCTCGAAGAGAATTCTCTGAAGCTGCTTTGGAGAGTTTATGTTGAAAGCTTCTCCCGCCAGTCCGTATATCTTTTCCTCCGAGTGGGCAAGCAGTTCCTCGAAGTATCGTGACATCTCTTTTAGAACAGAAACATCCACGAGAACGCCCCTTTTCTCCATGACGGCCAGGACCTCGACTAGAGGCATCTCCATTCTGTAGAAAAGATCCCCGAACCCCTCTTTTTCGATGTCGTGGGAAAGAAGGACCGAAAGACGCTGCAGGGCATCAGCCCGACGGCAGGCGTAATCGGCCGCCTTTTTAACATCCACCGAAGAGAAAGCGACTGCCCTTGCCCCGCTCCCCACCATCCCTTCCCTGGAAGGGATTTCCTGGCGCAATCGTTCCCTGGCTAGCTCCTCGAGACGATAGCTTTTTCTGGAGGGATTCAGGACATAGGACGCGACCATCGTATCGATTCCCAGACCCTTCAGGGAAAAGCCTTTCCTGCTGAGAACAATCAGATCGTTTTTCAGGTCGTGGCCCCGCTTCTCAACCTTTTCGCTGGAAAGAAAAGGCTCGAGTCTCTTGAACACCTGCCCGACAGGAAGCTGCTCCGGCGCCCCCTGGTATTCATGACAGAGCGGGATGTAGAATGCCTCGCCCTCCCTCAAGCAGAGGGATACTCCTACAACCTGAGCCTCCATGGCGACATCCGAGGAAGTCTCGATACAGAGAGAAAACTGATCGGCGGCCTTCAGCCGGCGGGCGAGACCGGTCAGATCTTCTTCCTTCAGTACCAGATGATAATCTCCCTCGACACCGGCATCCCTGAGATTCAGGTCTTTGAGAAGAGACATGAACTCCAGTTCCCCGAAGACGTCCTTGAGAGCCGCTGCATCGGGACCCCGGTAGCGAGCCTCCTCCAGGTCCAGTCCGATGTCCGCATCTGTGCGGATGGTCACGAGTTCCCGGCTCAGTCTGGCCTGGTCAGCATGGCTTATGATGCGATTTCGGGTCTTCTCGTTCTTCACATTTTCGGCGTTCGCAAGGACCTGATCCAGCGAACCGAATTCTTCGATGAGCCGCTGAGCTGTTTTTTCACCCACACCGGGGACTCCCGGAACATTATCGGTCGCGTCACCGCTCAGGGCCAGGACGTCCACCACCTTTTCGGGCGGCACGCCGAAACGCTCCCGCACACCGGCAACATCGTATGTTCTGTCTTTCATAGTATCAATGACAACGATGTCCCCCGTTACTAGCTGCAGAAGATCCTTGTCGCCGCTCACGATCACGACCTGCATGTCCTTCGCCGCGTACCTCTTCGCCAGCGTGCCGATGATGTCATCCGCTTCGATACCCTCCTGCTCAACCACCGGTATGGAAAACCCGCGAACCACTTCCTTGATGTAAGGAATCTGGGGAATCAGCGCATCGGGTGTCGGGGCTCGATTTGCCTTGTATTTATCGTAAACTTCATCGCGGAAGGTGGGTCCCTTAAGATCAAAGGCGACGGCGATGTAATCCGGCTTCCGATCCCTGAGGAGTTTCATGAGCATCGTGGTGAAGCCGTAGACTGCGTTCGTCGGAAAGCCCCGGGAATTAGAGAGATGACGGATGGCGTAAAATGCCCGGAAGACGTAATTGCTGCCATCCACCAGATACAGAGTCTTTTTCTTTTTTTCTTCGCTCATTCAGATCTCAAATGTGGCGTTCACCTTGAACACCTTTACGGCGCGCAGGCTGAGAATATCCTTAACGCCCGTCTTTTTCCTGATCTCCTCCAGGGCACTTTCCAGGTCCTTTTCCGACGGTGCGATAAAGGTGAACCAGATGTTATAGGCGTGATCCCTCCTGTAATTGTGAGTCACGCCGGGGAAGGCATTCACTGTCTCCGTAAATTCTTTTACCTTTTCGTCCGGAACGCGTGCGGCCAGGAGTGTGCTCACATATCCCAGTTTCTTCGGATCGAAGACCGCGCCGATTCTCCTGATAATCCCCCGCTCTTTAAGACGCCTAACCCTCTCGAGCGCTTCATCTTCCGAAATACCGACGCTTTCGCCGATGGCCCTGAAAGGCTCCTCGACCACCGGAAACCCACGCTGGATAAGATTCAGAATCTTCCTGTCGACTTCATCCATCTGTCAGATACCATAATTTGAGGAGTTTAGTCTTTTAAATAATTTTATGGATCCCCGCCTTCGCGGGGATGACACAATAAGAAGGCTGGGATGACACAATAAGAAAGAGGGCATGGCTAAATAAGAGAAAGGGGTCATGACTAAATAAGAAAGGGGGGACGACATAATAAGAAAGAGGGGACGATAAAATAAGAAAGAGGGTATAATACACTGAGGAAGTCTCCTTTAGCCTTTAACCTTTCGCCTTTCGCCCGGCTCATGGACACAAAACGGCTCCTCGGCGAGGTAATCGCCTGTGACTTCATAGGCGCGGGCCCTGCATCCGCCGCAAACCTTAATGAATTCGCATCGGCCGCACTTCCCCTTGTAGCGGCTCAGGTCGCGAAGATCCTCGAAAATCGGAGATGTCTCCCATATATCCTGGAATTTCTTTTCGCGGATCTGCCCGCATTCAAGTTCGAGATATCCACAGGGCTGCACCTGTCCCCGATGCGAGATGAAACAAAAAGAGCTTCCGCCCATGCACCCACGCGTCATCGCATGAAGCGGTCCAGCGTTATCGATATCCCTGCGGGTCGTTCTTTTCCTGCGCTGATGATAAATCCGGAAATAATGGGGGGCACAGGTCGCCTTGAGCTGTATTGCAAAGCGTCCGGCAGTCTCACAGAACCACTGAAGAGTCTCTTCATAATCGGCCGGCGATATCTCCTGATCCGCCATTTCCTTTCCCCTGCCCGTGGGAACGAGCAGGAAAATATGATGCGCCGCCGCGCCGAGTCTAAGAGCCAGATCCAGTAGGCCCCTTATCTGATGAATGTTGCGTGTCGTCACCGTGGTGTTTATCTGAAACTCCATCCCCGCCTTCTTCAGAACCTCTATGCCGCTCAGCGCGCCATCGAAGGCACCGGGCACGCCGCGGAATCCATCATGACTCTCTGCATCCATGCCGTCGATGCTGACGCTCACCCGCTGAATCCCTGACGCTTTCATCTTCCGGGTGACCGCCGGCGTCAGAAGGGTTCCGTTCGTCGCCAGGACCATCCTCAACCCCTTTCGATCTCCATAAGCCGCCAGGGTGAAGATGTCTTTTCTCAGAAGCGGTTCTCCGCCCGTGAGAATAATTACCGGTTTCGCGAAGGCCGCGATCTCATCGAGAAGGCGTTTTCCCTCTTTGGTCGTCAGCTCCCCCTCATAGGGGCCGTGCACGGAAGAAGCGCGGCAGTGAGCGCAGGCAAGATTGCAGCTCCGGGTCACCTCCCAGGCCACCATCCGCAGGGTGTGGGGCAGAATAAGTTTCGAATTTCGAGTTTCGGTTTTCAAGTCAGACCCATTTTTAAATGAAAGGCACCCTCACCCAGCCCTCTCCCATCCAGCCACAGGCGGATCTTCGACAAGGGAGAGGGCTCCATTAGTTACCATACCGCGGAGCGCGAAAATGTTTCTAAACAGATTCCCTCCCCTGATTGGAGCGAACATTCTTTTCTTTACACTTCCCTCCCCTGGTGGGAGGGAACACAAGGGAGGGGGATCCTCCTTCTCATTGAAAAAATTCACTTCTGCAGGAACCGCGCCGCCTCCTGTGCGAAGTACGTGAGTATAATGTCCGCCCCCGCCCGCTTGATTGCCGTGAGGGTCTCCATCATCGCCCGCTCCCCGTCGAGCCAGCCCATCTGTGCGGCGGCCTTTATCATCGCGAACTCCCCGCTCACGTTATAGGCCGCTATCGGAAGATCGAACTCCTCTCTCGCCCGACGGATTACATCGAGATAGGCCAAAGCGGGCTTTACCATGATAATATCAGCGCCCTCCTCTATGTCCAGGCTTATCTCCCTGATGGCCTCATCACTGTTAGGGGGGTCCATCTGATAGGCCTTGCGGTCGCCGAATTTCGGGGCACTCTCGGCTGCCTCCCGGAACGGACCGTAGAAACAGGAGGCATATTTCGCCGAATAGGCCATGATGGGAATGTCTTCGAACCCTTCCTCGTCAAGGGCCTCGCGGATCGCGCCCACCTGTCCGTCCATCATCGCCGAAGGGGCCACCATGTCGGCTCCAGCCTTCGCGTGTGACACTGCTGTCTCAGCCAGAACCTCGAGCGTCGAGTCGTTGTCGACTTCATCGCCTTCCAGCATCCCGCAATGCCCGTGACTTGTGTACTCGCAAAGGCAGACATCGGTGATGACGAGGATATCGGGGACCCTGTCCTTGATTCGCCTCACGGCCTGCTGGATGATCCCCTCCTTTGCGAACGCCCCGGACGCCACCTCATCCTTCCTATCCGGAATGCCGAAAAGAAGCACGGCGGGAATGCCCATCTCCCTGGTCTTCTGCACCTCTTTCACGATGTGATCAATGGACATCTGAAAATTACCCGGCATGGAATTGATCGGTTTTTTCACCCCTTTGCCCGTGACGGCGAAAAGAGGATAGACCATATCGTCCACGGAAAGCCTCGTCTCGCGGATCATTCTCCTCAAATTTTCACTCTTCCTCAGCCGCCTCGGCCGGTATGCGGGATAGTACATCTTTGCCTCCTTCTTCTTGCATGTCATTCCTGCGAAAGCAGGAATCCAGTTCATTTTAACAAATACGATAAATCCTTCCAGTCAGGATTGCTTTTCTCTATCAATTCGATCTTCCAATTTCTCTTCCGTATTTTTATTCTTTTTTCTCTGCTGAGAGCGTCATAAACATCACTGTATTCTTCATAATAGACAAGATCATGGACCTGATATTTCTTTATAAAGCCATCTATAAGATCGCTCTTGTGCTCATAGATTCTCGCTAACAAGTTACTTGTAACACCTATAGAGAGTTCCGTTCTTTTTACTTGCTAAAATGTAAACATAATATTTTTTCATATGCTGGATTCCTGCTTTCGCAGGAATGACAACAAAGAAGAAACCAGAAACCAAAGACTATTTTTTTATTTCTTCCTCCGTCAAATAGCACGCCGGATCGGGGGCCCAGAGGTCGCCTGTCGCCGCTTCCGCCCGGGCGCGGAAGTTGCCCCCGCAGACGTCGAGCCAGCGGCACCAGGCGCAGCGGCCCGTCACGAAAGACTTTCTGTTTTTTAGTTTCGCCATCAGTTCGTTGGAAGTGTCGAGCCAGATCTCGCTGAAGGGGCGCTTCCTCACGTTTCCGAAAGAGACGTGCCTCCAGAACTGATCGGCGTGCACATCGCCGTTCCAGCTCACGCAGCCGATTCCGACGCCCGAACTGTTGCCCTCATTCATCCGGAGCAGTTCCAGCACCTCGGCTGCCCTTTTAGGATCTTCTTTAAGAAGCCGCAGGTATATGTATGGTCCATCGGCGTGATTGTCCACCGTGAGGACCTCCTTGGTTTTCCCGCGCTCAAAAAGATCGCGTGTCCGATCCATGATGAGATCGACGACCCGTCTGGTCTCCTCATGCGACAGGTCCTCCTCCATCAGTTTAGAGCCCCGGCCGGTGTAAACGAGATGGTAAAAGCAGACCCGCGGGATTTCCTCTTTCTCGATGAGATTGAAGACGGCGGGAATGTCCACTGCATTTCTCCTGTTCATTGTGAAACGGATGCCCACCTTGATGCCCGCATCGCGGCAGACGCGGATTCCCTCGAGGGTTGCGTCGTAGGCGCCTTTCACTCCCCGGAAGCGGTCGTGGGTTTCACGCATGCCGTCGAGACTGACTCCGACATAGGAGAGGCCGATTTCTCTGTAAACGGCGGCCGTTTTCTCGGTGATCAGCGTCCCGTTCGTGGAGATGACAACGCGCATTCCGTGCTCCACGGCATGCCGGGCAAGTTCGGGAAGGTCTTTTCTCATCAGCGGCTCGCCGCCGGAAAGCAGTATGACAGGGCTTCCGAAACGCGCGAGGTCTTCTATCAGTCTTTTCCCCTCCTGCGTGGTCAGTTCGTCCCGGTAGCGGATGTTTCTGGAGCCGGCGTAGCAGTGAACGCACTTGAGATTGCACCGCCTCGTCACGTTCCAGACGACCACCGGACGCTTGTCCGCCGAAAACTGAAGCAAGTGCGAGGGCAGCCTCGCCGAATCACGCCCGTAGCGCAGGACATCGGCGGCCTCCACGGCCCCGCAGTATAGTTTTGAGATACCGATCATAAAAAAACAGTTTCAAGTTCAGAGTTCAAAGTTCCAAGTTCAAAAAGCTTCGTTGTTTTCACTTACGATTTTTCATTCATGCAGAATATTATTATCTGAACTATTCCTTTCTGTAATACTCCACAAGCGACCGGACCAGCCCAACGACCGTATAGGTTTCCTGAAGGATGTCGACCGCGAGACCCGCCTTTCTTGCCGCCGCCGCGGTGACGGGACCTATGCAGGCAACCCGGACGCCCCGGGGAAGGAGATAATGTCTTCCCATGATCTCGAAAAAGTTCGTGACAGTGGAGGGACTGGTGAAGGTAATCACATCCACCCTGTCCTCCTTGAAATAGACCTCGAGCTCGGACTTCTTCCGTCCCGAATTCACAGTCCTGTATGCCGTGACCACATCGACCCGCGCTCCGAGTTTTCTCAGCCCGTCTGGAATGACATCGCGTGCCGCAGCGGCGCGGGGAAGCAGGATGTTCTTACCTTTCATGTCCATACCCTCAAAAGCCCGCACCACGCCTTCGGAGATATACTCATCGGGAATGACATCCACGCGAATCCCGAATCGCTCGATGAGGGAGGCGGTCATGGGGCCGATAGCGCAGAGGCCGATCCCCTTGAGATCGCGGACATCGCGGCCAAGGTCCCTGAGCCTCCGGAAAAAGGAGCGCACCCCGTTTGCACTCGTGAAGACAATCCAGTGGTAGGTATCGAGCTTTGCCAGCGCCCCGTCCATCTCCTCAAGGCTCTGCGGCGGTTCGATCCTGATGGTGGGAAAGTGGATCACCCTGGCGCCTTCTCTCCGGAGCAGTTCCGCCATTTCCTCCGACTGAGCTTCGGGACGGGTGATGACCACACCCCTTCCGAAAAGCGGTTTTCTCTCGAACCAGTTTAGTTCGTCCCGAAGTCTGACAACCTCTCCCACGACAAGAATAGCGGGAGGAGCAATGCCTTTCTTATCAGCCCGGACCGCAATGTCTTTCAGCGTTCCTTCGAGAGTCACCTGGTCCGATGTCGTGCCCCAGCGGATAATGGACGCCGGCGTATCGGGAGCTTTTCCGTTTGCGATGAGATTCCGGGCAATCTGCGCAAGATTCTTCACACCCATGAGAAAAACGAGCGTCCCGACGCCGGAGAGAGTCTTCCAGTCAATGTCGCTCTTTCCCTTCCCGGGGTCCTCGTGTCCGGTCACGAAGGCGACCGTCGATGTATAGCCCCGGTGGGTGAGCGGGATGCCCGCGTAGGCGGGAACTGCAATGGCTGAAGTGACGCCCGGGACGACTTCAAAAGGCACGCCCTCCCTCGACAATACCTCGGCCTCCTCGCCGCCTCTTCCGAAGATGAAGGGATCGCCGCCTTTGAGTCTCGCCACGCGGTTTCCCTTCTTTGCCTCGTCGATAAGTATCCGGTTGATCTCTTCCTGGGGAATGGTGTGATCCCCTCCGCGTTTCCCGGCGTAAATCCGCTTCGCGTCATCTCGCGCAAAGACGAGAAGCTCCGTGCTCACGAGATGATCGTAGACAATCACATCCGCTTCCTTCAGGCACTCCATCCCCCTGAGGGTTATCAGACCCGGATCGCCCGGACCGGCACCGATGATGTAGATCATACCAACCTTAAACACGTCAACCTGCGTCCCTTTCATTTCATTAATGTCATGGAATTAATTATTTCTCTTCCTCCCTTTTCAAGGATCCTCTCCGCAAGCCCTCTTCCCAGAGCCTCGTATTCCGGGGCGGGTCCCGAAGCTTCTTCTCTAATGATCACGCCGCCGTCAAGATTCCCCACAAGCCCGATCAGTGAAATATCCTCTCCTCTTTTTTTGCCGAATGCGGCGATTGGAACCTGGCAGCCGCCCCCAAAGACCCTGAGAAACGCCCTTTCCGCCCCGACCTCTATTCTGCTTTCTTCGTGATTGAGAAAGCTCAGAATCCTGGCGCTATCCCTGTCGCCTTTTCTCGTCTCGAGGGCAAGCGCCCCCTGACCGACTGCGGGAATGATCTGGTCCACTTCTATGAACTGCGATACCCTGTCCGTCCACCCCATGCGGCGGACACCCGCCGCGGCGACTATGATTCCGTCCAGCCCTTCTTTTTCAATCTTCTTCATCCTCGTGTCCAGATTGCCCCTTATCGATACGACCTGTGCATAAGGAAGCAGTCTCGCGAGCTGAATGCCCCGCCGCAGGGAACCCGTGCCTATCTTCGCGCCCCTCGGGAGCTCCGCGAGTTTCCTGTTTCCCCGCGATATGAGCACGTCGCGGGGATCCTCCCGTTCAGGAACGACGGAAATCTCGAGCCCCTCGGGCGTCTCCGCGGGCATGTCTTTCAGACTGTGGACGGCCGCGTGTATCTCCCCTCGCAGGAGCGCTTCCTCAATCTCCTTTACAAAGAGACCTTTTCCCCCTATCTTCGCGAGGGCTACATCCTGTATCCTGTCTCCCGTAGTTTTGATCCTGACAATTTCCACGCGGATATCGGGATGCATTGCCTGAATCCTCTCAGCGACCCAGTTTGCCTGGGTAAGGGCCAGCGCGCTCCCCCTCGTCCCAATCCTAAAATTTCTTTCCATAATCTTTGAACTAGAAACAAGAAACCTGAAACTTATTTTTTTTCTTCATCCAACTTGAACAACCTCCTGATCGCCGCTATATAGGATTTCGCGCCATCCTCCTGCGTCTCCTCCTTGAGGCCGGTTATGGGATCGTGGAGGACCTTGTTCAGCACCGAGGAAATGAGAATTTCTATCTCCTTCCTCTCCTCATCGGCCAGATTCTTCATCCAGGCGGGCGCCCTTTCGAGCTCCCCTTTCATTATGCCTTCCACCTTGTCCCTGAGGGCGCGGATCGTGGGAACGGCCTCAAGCGTGTTGTGCCAGGCGGAGAAATTCAGCACCTCCTCATCGATGATGTCTTCCGCCTTCTGAGCCTCTTTCATGCGCTCCCGGATGTTCTCATCCACTGTCTGCTGTAGATCGTCGATATTGTAAAGATAGACGTTGTCTATCCCGCCGACCGCCGGATCGATATCCCTGGGAACGGCTATGTCGATGAAAAACATGAGGCGGTTTCTTCTCCTGCGCAGGGCAACCGCGACCATCTCCTTCGTGATGACATAACCCGGCGCACCGGTTGACCCGATAACGATGTCCGCCTCCTGCAAACGCTCCCCGAGATGTTCAAAACCCGAGGGGACGCCGTGAAAATGATTGGCAAGCGCTACCGCCCTTTCGTACGTGCGGTTGGCCACAATTATCCTGCCCACCCCGTGGTTGACGAGGTGCCTCGCCGCCAGTTCCGACATCTCGCCGGCGCCGATTAGAAGCGTGGTCTTTCCTTGGAGATTCCCGAAAATTTTCTTTGCCAGTTCGACGGCTGCAAAGCTGACCGAAACTGCATTGTTCGCTATTCCCGTCTCCGTCCTCACCCGCTTTGCAACGCGGAAGGCGTGGTGAAGCAGCTTATTGAGGATAATTCCGGATGCACCGTGCTCAACGCACTGACGGTAGGCGTCCTTCACCTGCCCGAGTATCTGCGGCTCTCCCATGATCATCGAGTCAAGACTCGACGCCACCCTGAAGAGATGACGAACCGCCTCCTCATCCCGGTAAACGTATAGGCACTTCCCGAGCTCCTCCTCCGGGAGATTCCCAAGGGAAAAGATAAATTCCCGGAGGCTATCGATAGCCTCGCCCTCATCTGTCACCCGGGCCAGCACCTCCACGCGGTTGCAGGTGGATAGATAAAGAACTTCCTTCAGCGACCCGATTTTCATGATCTCGGGCAGCGGCGACGAATTCTCCTCGCAGGAGATGGACAACTGTTCCCTTATCTCCACGGGAGCCGTTTTGTGGTTCATGCCGATGAGAATTATATTCATACCCTAAACAAAAAAACGATGGGCCGATGTAAAAAAAACATTCACGCCGATGAGAGCGGCCAGAAGGAGGAACAGTGCGGCGATCGAGAGAAGGGCCGCCTTTCGGCCGCTCCAGCCGATGGCCAGCCGCTGATGCAGAACGAGGGCGTAGAACAGCCAGGCCATGAGCGTCCAGATCTGCTTCGGATCCCAGCTCCAGTGGCTTCCCCAGACCGTGCGTGCCCACAGAGCGCCGGCAATGGCCCCCAGCGTGAGGAGCGGAAACCCCCAGAGAAGAGAGACGTGGCTTATCCGGTCCAGATCCCCGAGCGGCGGCAGTAGACGGCTGAAGGCCGTCAGGCGCCTGTGCTTGAGAAAGCCGTCCTGAATCAGATACATGGCCCCGGCGCAGCAGGCAAGAGCGAAGAGAGCCTCCCCGGCGATGGAGAGAACGGCGTGAAAGGGGACCAGCCATCCCTTCAGCATTTCCGGCAGCGCGACGTCGCCTCCGAGTCCAACCGAGGCCACCATCATGATGAAAAAGGCAACGGGCGACACGAAGGCGCCGAGAACCCTCGTCTTGGTCTTGAGTTGAAAGGCCAGATAGGTCCCCGTCATCGCCCAGACGAAAAAAGAAAGGGAATCGTGCATCACAATGACCGGCGTGTGTCCCATTCGGACATAGCGGAACACCATAGAGATGCCCTGAACAAGGAAGGCCGAAAAAAGAATCCAGGTGGATATCTTCGCCACCTGGACCCTCCGGACGAGAAGGGACAGGATATAGCCCGCCGTGCTCAAGAGATAAAGCGCGAGGGCGATTTTAAAAAAAAGAATGTCCATCATTCACCGGTTATGAAATCCGCGATCCTTTCGCCTGTAAGCTCCTCAATCCGCTTTCTCACTCCCTCCCAGTCCCGCGCCCGAATCAATTCAAGAACATCCGAATTCACGACTGCCTCGAACAGCTTACGGTTCTCACCGGAAATGCGCCCTTTGCGGATCACCCGCTTCCTGAGAATGCCCATTATCCGGATCAAAATATCGTATTCGGAACCGTACCGCTCTTCCAGTTCCATCCTCAGCTTTTTCGCAAGGGCGGGGCTTTTACCGCCCGTCGATACGGCGATCGTCAGATCGCCCCTCTCCAGAAGCGAGGGAAGAATGAAATCGCAGTGCTCGGGATCGTCAACCACGTTGACGAGTATTCCCTTCTGCTTCGCGTCCCGGTATACCCTTCTGTTGACCCTGGAGCTGTCCGTCGCGCCTATGACGAGAAAGAGATCGTCCATGTGTTCCGCTTTGTAATCAGATGCCACATGCTCGATCTTCCGTGCTTCCCTCAGGGCCCTGAGATTCGGGCTTAATTTTTTTCCGACCACCGTGACCCGGGCACCGCAGTCGAGCAATCTCCGGACCTTTCTCTCCGCCACCTCACCGCCACCCACGACGGCGCATCTTTTGTTTGATATGTCGAGGCTGATGGGATAATATTTCATTACTTGATCTTTTCCGCTGCAGGGGATTTAACTTTCATCTTCCTATCCATTTACGGAAGAAGGTCATGGTGAGGGTGGCCACCTGCCAAGCCAGAGACATATTTTTCCGGAATCCAGTAATGACTGCAAGTTAACACGAAGACTACGGAAATTCAAGCCGCTTGAAATAAATAGAAAATCGGGCTATAGACGATTCAGAAAAGGAGACAATGCATGCCGGAAAAAGAGGCCCAGAAAGACCGGGAAAAAGAGAAATGGATCGAGATTATCGTCACCGCACCCCCGCAGCTCATAGAGGCCCTGTCTAACTTTCTGACGGAAGCGGGAGCCAAGGGTGTCTTCCAGGAAGACAATTTCGACGAGTCATCCCCAAACGATCTCGACGAACCCGCCGAGAGGGAGGAGCTTAAGGCTTACATAGCCTCCGGTCCGGCCGGCGAGAAAAAAATCGCGGCCTTCGAAAAATACGTTAAAAGTCTCTCCGAAATCTTTCCGGACCTCGAGAAGCCATCATTTACGACCCGCATTATCTCAGACGCCGACTGGGGGGAGCAGTGGAAGAAGTACTTCAAGCCCCTCCGCCTCACGAAAAACATCGTCATCAAGCCGACCTGGGAGAGATACACGCCTCAGCACCGCGACATCGTCGTTGAGATCGACCCGGGGATGGCATTCGGAACCGGCCAGCACGCATCGACCCGGATGTGCCTGGAAGCCATCGAGGACATCATTCTCAAGGACCGGTCGATAGGAAAGTGGCGGGTGCTTGATGTGGGCACGGGAACCGGAATCCTCGGAATATCATGCGCGAAGCTAGGTGCCGAGAGCGTCGTCGGCGTGGACATCGATCCGAAGGCAGTGGAAATCGCCCGTAAAAACGTCGCCATCAACGGAGTCGAGGACCGGGTCCGAATAGTGAATCGTGACGTCAGAAAGATGAAGGGAAACTTCGATCTCATAGTGGCCAACCTCACGGCGGAAACACTTCTCAAAATAAAGTCACATCTTTTCGCACTCACCGATCCTGGAAGATATCTCATCATTTCGGGAATCATCGAGCAGAACGGAAAGATGATCGAGGAAACCTTTTCCTCGGAAAACATGAAACTCCTGAAAACCATCAGGGAAAAGGAGTGGCTCTGCTGCATCCTGAAAAAGGAGGGCGGGTCCTGAGTGTCAACGCCCAGAATCTATCACCCCGGCAAGATGGAAATCGGCCGATCTGTTGAACTGGGAAAGAACCACATCCGCTACATCCGGAACGTTCTGAGACTGGAAAAGGGAGACCCCCTGATCCTGTTCAGCGGAACAGGCATGGAGTACGGGGCCGTCATCCGGCAGATCAGCCGGGATGCGGTCATCGCCGACATCATAGAAAAGAAAGACATCCGCGACTCAGGCATCCGGATCACCCTTGCCCAGGCACTACCCAAGGGTCCCAAAATGGATGCCATCATCCAGAAGGCCACTGAACTCGGCGTGAGCAGAATCATTCCCTTCGATTCCACCCGCTCCATACCGAAACTCACCGGGGAAAAGGCCCTCTCAAGAACAGACCGCTGGCAGAAGATCGCCCTCGAGGCATGCCGGCAATGCGGGAGAGGAGACATCCCGGATATCGCGGAGATCAGTACCTTTCACGAGGTGCTCGACATGCCCGTTGAGGAAGACCTGAAGCTGATCTTCTGGGAAGAAGAATCAGGCCGGGGGATCAAAGACGTGCTGAGGAGCGAAATTTCAAGCGGCGCCCGGGGATTTTTTGTGATCGTAGGGCCCGAAGGTGGATTCTCGAAAGAAGAGGTCGAAGCGGCCGTAAAAAAGGGATATCTCTCGGTCAGCCTCGGTCGCCGAGTGCTGAAAGTAGAAACAGCGTCCACGGCCATCCTTGCAATCCTTCAGTATGAAAGGGGCTCCCTGTCAGGCACGACGGAAAGAGAGAGGGCGGAATGATTATCTATCGTTACGGAGGATTTCTCAGGCGGCTATCAGCCTTTCTAATCGACAGTCTCTTCCTTCAGGCGGCCGCCTTCCTGGTAACGGTTATCGGAATACTCATCATCGGATCGGACTCCGAACTGCCGGGAGGCGAAATCGGCCCGCTTCTCAACTCATACTACGCATCGGCCGCCGTCATGTGCATTTTCTATTTCATTTATTTTCACGCCGTGACGGGACAGACCATCGGAAAGCGCATGCTCGGCATGAAAGTCGTCCAGACAACCGGAGAGCCGATGAGCGCCGGAGCGGCCTTTCTGAGATGCGTCGGATACCTTGTGTCCGGCATGTTCTTCTTCCTCGGCTTTCTCTGGATCGCCTTCGACGGCCGGAAACAGGGCTGGCACGACAAGATCGCGGGAACCCTTGTAATAAGGGGCGAACCGCATCTTACCGAACAGCCCGGCTTATTCTGAAAAAGACCTTGACAAAGATGGGGATATTTTATAGGAAACCTTTCTCCGGCACATGCCGGAACTCAAAAAACCGGGTCGGTAGCTCAGTCGGTAGAGCATCGGACTGAAAATCCGAGTGTCGGCAGTTCAATTCTGCCCTGACCCACCATGATATCAAAGGGGTTAGCCAACAATGGTTAACCCCTTTTTCAATTTTCCCAATTCAAGTCGTAACTTGTACTGCGACCCCTGCTTTCAAGTTGAATTTATTCTGCGACAAATTCAAATGAAATCGGTGACAAAAAAACGTAATCGGTGACAAAATATAAAGGAGGTTATTGAGGGCGCAAAAATCCTGTCCGATTCAAAATTGAACGAATCGACAGGAAAAATATTAGATTAAAAGTTTCCGCGCTCTATTTCATCCGGCCATTTTGGGCCGATGAGAACCCCCCTTACGCCGGATCGCGAATCTCCCATAAATCAAACTGGGCCACGTCAACGTCCACGCCGGTGTAGACCGACTTTGAAGAGATGCTCGTTATTGCCTTGATTGCCGATTCGCTCTCATCGACAAAGACGAGGGTGTCTATCGTACCGTCTGCACCTGGCGTTATAGTTTTTCCCAAAAACCGAAGCTTTCTCCCAGATACATCACCATCGGTAATGGTAAAATCCGAGCTATTTATAGCGGAGCTCCCCTTTGAATGAGAAGAGATGTCAGCATAGTTTTCCGGGACGCCCTCGCAGATATGCACTTTGTCCGCGCAGCTCCTAATACCGTCCAGGGCGAGGTCGATCGTCGAGTCCTGCACGTATTTTGCCATAATCGGTTCTCCTTAAAAGACCAGAAATGCCTGATAGGTGCCTCCGCCCCATCTTCCGTCGTCCATCGATGTTGTGCTGTACATATCGTCGGGCCAGAGGACCTGCTCTGATTTCTCGTTCACGGTCCCGGTCCCCGGGACCAGGAACTCCCTCGAATTCCCCGCATCGTGTAATACGCCTTCACCCGGGACCAGGTACTGAGACATCAGCTCTCCGTTATCATGGGGTCGTAATATATAGTCGTCGATGCCTTCGCGAGACAGACCCTCGCCTTGACGGGCCCGGCCTTCCCGATCGAAACCGTGACCTGGCATTTGAACCTGTTGGGGTTCGTCATGCTGTTCGTCCATGCCTCTGACGACGCCGGCTTATCGGCGGGAGTCCCCAGGGGCGCGCACCTGTCTGTGACGATTCCTCCGAGACCGTCCGTGTTATTGAGGGGGTATTCGAGCTCCATCCATACCTCGTCGTTTTGTAGGTTCGTCGCTCCGTCATAAATACACTCGACTGAGAACGTCTTATCGCTCCCGGCCGTAACCCATTTGAATATGTACGGTCCTTCGAGGGGATTTACGAAGTCCCTGGCGTTGGCCGACGAGACCATTTTATGGGAAATCGGGGTTGAGCCGTCGCTTGCGCCGCCGTTCCGATAGACGCCAGCATCGTGGGTTATCCGTCCTTCCGCAGCGACCTCTTGAAACTCGTAGCTATTTACCCCGCAGAGGTGAAACATGAGGTTTCTCCCTCTCGTTATATGCGTGGGTAAGGCGGAAACGACGTCGAAGGAGCCGTCCGTGGGGAATTTGCAGCGGTCGAATACGAGCCCGCCCAGCAGGGCGCCTGGTGTAACCAGTTTGCCTGCCCCTATCTGCGAGAGATCTACACCCTGGATCAGGCCGCGGGGGGAATAACCGGAGCTCAGAATCAGGACCAGCCCGCCGGGACATGTCAGTGTCCCCTTTTTCCACTCCAGATATCCGCCGGCGTTAAAATAGAGAGACTGGCCGCTCGCGCTGAACTTAATCCCCGCGTTCCTGACCTTTACCACGCACGGATAAGAACCGTTACCGATGTTAATCGTCCCGGTGCCGGTCCCCTGGAGTTCGAGGACATCGGAACCGTTCGACTCGAGCACTACGCTGCCGATGTTACTTCCCGATATGGTAATACTCAGTCCGCTTGCGCTCTTATACAGAACGCCGTAGCTATAGAGAAAGTAATTTATCGAAAAGGCGTTCCCGGACGCGGGTTGGACCACGGCCCCGACCGCCAGGGCATCGGAATTGTCCTTGTCTACGCAGTAGATCTCCTTCGGCCAATTACCACCGTTATACCCAATGATGACACCGCCTGACGGCATCGTCTCGTTATGGTTCTTGTGGACGAGGATTCTGTCTCCGGCGCTAAAGGTCGCGTACTGAGTGATCCAGGAGAGGTAGCAATGTGCGTTATCCCAGTTCCCGTCCCCCGGGTCCCTGCAAGTCCATGTGACGCTCCCGTCGGTAATCGTGGCCCCGACAGTCGCCGACCAGCTCGGTCTTGACGAGCCCGACGTCCCGGCGACCGTGCACTCATAGACGCGATGCCTATACGAGGTAGAGGCGCCGGCATCCACTACGCATCTTGCCCCCAGGGCATAGCTGTGGTTCGCCTGCCACTGGGCGCACACCTCGCCGCCGAGGAGCGTCGAATTATTTACCCTGAAAGTCGTCATGACTGATACCCCTTGCTTATGCTCACGAAATCGTATTTCGAGTCCGCCCCGTTATAGATGAATCCCAGGTAGTCCTTTTTCCCGCTTACGCTGGAGAGAGTCGGCGGCAGTGTCAGGTCGTCGCCTCCCCTCGTCTCGCTTCCGAAGGCGACCGCTCCCGGGCCCGAGTACTGCTTGATGATGAGGACTAAGCGCTGTCCATTTCTCGCCCCCGTAAAGGCAAAGGTCGTAACAGCCCTGTCCAGGGTGATCTCTGCCGTGCTCCCGAGCGACCAATCTACGGTGACGTTATCGGCGCAGGTAAGAGTCTGCACCATCTCTTCAGGCCTCTTGAACTTCACGGGCAGCCATACCGGATATAGCTCGTCGCTCGCCGGGTTCCTGTAAGCCATGACAAGGCATGGCAGGGCGAGGAAATTCGACGCCGCCCCCGTTGTGACCGAGGCCTTTTGCATCGTGAGGGCGGTGTCGTTCGTCTCGGATAGACTGACGTAGCAGAACTCATTATCGCTTAACGCGATGCTCCCCGCCGCGATCGTGTTCTGGATTGCCTGTCCGTCCTCCCGGTTGAAGAGCACCCGGAGTGTTCCGGTCCAGCTCAGCGTCCCGCCGGACCAGTAAATGTCTCCGTCGCAATGGACGATGGGCCTCTTGGTGGCGTACGTGATCGCCTTGTCAAGGGACGCCAGGGCCGGGTTCATCGAGGACGCCTTCCACTGCGTCACGCTGTCGCTCCAAGGAGAGTGGTAATTTCCCATAGCCTTTCATCCTCCGCTCTTTTTGGAAAAGCCCGGGATCAGGTTTTCGATATTCGATATGAGCGAGGCCGCTCTTTCGGCGTGTACCGCATATTTCTCCTGGGCCGCCCTCTGGATCCTCTCTCTTTCCGCCTGATGGTCTTTGATGTCCCTGCGGAAGCCCTGGAGCTCGTAAATGACTTCTTTTCTGAACCCCCTCAACTCCTCGATCAATTCTTTTAGGATCTCCTCCATACCCTATCTCCTATGGCATGTAATTGCCGCTCTCGTCGCGTAGCGTAATATAATCTGTCCCCTCGAGATCGTGGGCGAGCTCGACCACGACCGAAAAATGCGGGCTCGAGTCCTCCGCCGTGTGGCCCCTCGTGTATGTTACAACGGCGGTCGTTCCTGTGAGGTAAAACGATAGGCTTGAGGTTGACGATTTTCCCCCGTAGGACAGTGCCCCGTTGCCGCTTACAAAAGAGACCGTCACAAAATAACCCTCCGCTCCGCGGGAGATGAAGTTCCCGTACTGGTCCAGAACCCCGATCTCGATCGTCGTCGCAAGCTCGGACCATGCGAGGTCCCTGTCCGCTATGGATATTGACAACCTCGTCGGTATCGGTGGAGAGTAGAACTTATTCAGGCTCTCATGGGTGATCTGGGTCATCCCCGGCGTGACCAATATCCATCCGGCCCTGATGTGTCCGGAGGGGGCTTCCGGCGGGGCGGGAGTCTCGTCCGCGGGCAAAAACTCGCTCCCCTTTACCACGTGGCATATCCCGTCCGAGCCGAAGACGACGCTGTCGTAGCGGAATTTCGTGGCGGACGCCGGGTCTATTGCGAGCGACGCCGCAACTTTGCCCATATAGCCCCCGTCTCCAAGGGTAAAGTTCGTGGAAGAGTCCATCGCTATCGGGTTTAGAACGAGGTTTACGCCACCTATCCTGAAACTACCAACCCCGACGAGTACATACATTCCCGGAGTATTGGGTTTAGGCATAAGGTTGCACCCGGAGATAATCGCATCTCCCAGGGTTGGGATATTCGGGCTGGGAGAAGAGCCCGGCACCGGGGTCGGGACGACCTGACCGTGACCCATGAGCTCCACCCGTCCGCGCATCCCGCTTGTGTGGCAGATTCTCACGGCGTTGCCGGGTTTCAGCCATGCCGGGGTCTTTTCCCAGTTCGACGGGTAGTGGGCGAAGATGAGCGTATTCGTCCCCTGGATCTTCACGCGAGCGACGCGGTTTTCATGGTCCACGTCCCAGAGGATGGCGTCCCTGGTCTCCGTCCGGAGGTCCTGCATCTGCCGGATCCTGTTTTTCAGGAGTCTACCGCCGTAGAGTCTCATGAACAGATCCACCCCTCGATTTCATCCAAAAAATACCCCTCGGCGCCGCCCGACTCCGGCATCTTCATCTTGCGGGTGAGGTTCGTGATAAAGACCGTTACCGCCTGCCCCGAATAAGGGTGAGGGACCTGTATGGTGTCCCCTTCTTCATCCTGGAGGTGGGCGGTCTTCGTGATGGCGATCCTTTTCCTTTGCGCCATCGCGATCATAAGTTCCTGGGCCGCAACCTGGGTGCACTCCACCGACGAATAGCACAGGTCGTCATCTATCTTCTTTTCTATTACCATGCCGGTTTCGGCCTGCCCGACGAGGTCGTCGCACGAGCCCTGTACGGAGCGGCGCACCTTGCCTATGGGCTGCGCCCAGACCTCGAACTGGAAATTACCGACGGAGCAGAGGATTATTAGAGCGAGTATTAGTCCGGTCTTCTCGATGATCCTCCCGATCGGGATCGTGAATCCCGTCGACGAGCCCGCTCCGACCGTCACAACCCCGTCCGGTATGAGGAACCCGCCTGCGGCGATCGCAAGAGCTGCGATCAAGAGCGGGATCAGGTTCGGGGCGGAGATCGTCACCACGCAGTAGAGGTAGTTCTCAGTATCTTCAGCCGTGATCTCCTCCGTGATGTCGCCCGCCAGTTTAAACCCTATAGACGTCGCGCTCTCAGCTACGGCGAGCCTGGGGTTCCTGCAGCGCTTCGACCTGTCGTCCGAATACCAGACAATAAAGTCGTTCTTATATCCCCACCACCCGACCGTGCCGTTAAGTCCTCCGACTCGCTCCTCCGGGAAGATGACATCGATAAAAGTCCTCTCCGCCCCTATGACGGTGACGCGGTTCGTAAAGTCGGAATACTTGTCGTCCGGGGAGTATCTGACGATGGAATTCTTGTCCGTATAGACATGGTCGACGGCCGCGGATGTCGAAATCCTTCTTGCCGACGCCTTGTTTTCGTTGGTCAGCCGGAAGTAGTAACCGAACCTCGTGCAGAGCTGGTTTATGATTTCCTCAAGGGTCGTCTCGGTCCACTGGTGGTCGATCGCAACCCTGTTATCGAAGACCGGAAGATCGATCCGCTCCGGTGTGAAGCCGGCCCAGTCTTGGAGCAGGTCGGAGAGGACGTCCTCGGGGTACCACTCTTCCCCGAGGCTCGACATATAGGCCTCGGTTGCATAGATATGGCGGTCTTTCCAGAGGGCCCTTTCGTCCTCGGCCTTTATCCTGAGGTCGGAATATACGCCCCGCTCGAATGAGAGGCTCGTCTCCGTGACGTAGAAAGTCCCCGCATCGACCCAGTAGTCTGTCCCGGCCACCTTCTCGCCAAAGCGGACGACGAGCTTCCGTCCCTTCCTCGCGTACATCGAAAAGGCGGAGGCGAGATTGTACGGGTCGAAGAGGTGTCCGTGCGATATCGAGAAAGAAAGGGTATAGGGCGAACCGTCTATAGAGCGGCTAAGCGCTATTTCCGCATCTTTGCAGATATAAGGCGTGAGGTCGAATGTCGAGCCGTCCTTGTCCCACTTGATGCTCTTCGATGCCTCGGCGAACTCTTCGCTCACCCAGAAGACATACATCGAGGTTGGGGCGCCCGGGTCCGGCACCCCGACGGCCTGGTGGTCGGTCCAGTCCTGGACGAGGGCCGCGGGCGCGCTCCAGCTCCAGCTCCCTAAATTATACGCGCCGATGGAATAGTGCGCCTGTCGGAGGAACCCGTATGAGGAGAACATTACGCACCCCCGCCAGGATCCCTGCTCGGCGGGGACCGTGCCGGCCATGATGAACTTGCCGAGCGGGTCGTACGCAACCGGCCAGAAGTTGTCATAACCGTCTGATGTCATGCCGGGAATGTTCTCGTTGCTCCAGAGCGTCCAGCTCCCACCGAGGATGTCATAGACGGCCACACCGTACGACTGGGAGCCTATGACGAGTTCGTTTGCCTCCCCTTCGACGACCTCCATCAAACTGTACTCGTCGGCTTCGGCATAGTCCGGCCGGTGATAGGAGATCAGGTCCGTTGTCAGGTCTATCTCGCAAAGACCTCGGAAGTCCTCCTGGCCGTATGAGTTCTGGTAGCTGAAAGAGCCGAAAATTTTATTGTCCTTATAGCGGAACCCGTACTGGATGCCCCGGTAGGGAAACGCTGTGTCGCCGAGCCCGTAGCCGTATTCTTTCCAGAGGTTCCCGCTCGAGATAAGGTATACCCGCATTGAAGCGGCCTCTACGTTGCTTGTCAGGGCCGCAGAGACAACAATGAGGTCAGCCGCCGGATAGACCTGCATCTGGCCTCTGCCGGTATAGAAGGAATTGACCGAGAAAGTGCCGAAGGCCGTCGTATCGATCACGGGCGTAAAGGCATACATCGGCGGGTCGCCGCTCCCGGTGTCGTTGAGGTTTAGGTAGCCTATGACGATGCGGTGCGAGCTCCTGGATGCAAGGACAAGCCACAGGCGCTGGTTGGTCTCGTCGACGTCGGCCCCGGAGATGTTCCACCCGCCGGACTGAGCCGGGACCCCGGAAATATTGCCCGTGATGCCGAGGTAGGCGACGGTCTCGAGGTAGTAATTGACTATGGTATCTGACTCGCCATTGAGGAGGCTCACGCCGGATCCGCCCGAGACGTAAATCCAGACAAGGGGTATAAGGCATCCGGAGGCCCTTGCCCGATGCTCCAACCAGGTTATGGACCCGTTGTAGAAAAAGTCCGGGAAGCCCGGGTAGGTGTTGTTCGTCCAGTAATCATCGATCGTCCAGGTGTCGATATCGACGCGCGTTACGCATTCGAGGACGCTTCCGGCGCGGATGTGGGTCACGTAGAGTTTTCGGTTCGTCGGATCGAAATGGATGGAAGACGGGGAAGAAATTCTTCCCGAGGGCCATCCCGTAGAGCTCGCGTCCATCTGGAGCGCGCTTATCTGCTTGGTAAAGAGGGCATAGATCTCGTCGGCTACCTTCTGGACCGCGACCGGGTGAAGGGCCACCTGCGAATAGGTAGAATAATTCGTCCACTTCGTGGCATTGCTCCACGTGAGAGCCCCGTCGCTCGAGGTCGAATAATAGATGTTTAGGAGTTCCTCGCCGTTCGGGCCCGTAGTTTCCAGGACATCGAACCACAGCCAGATCTCTCCCGTCGATAACTTTATCATGGAGGGATTATTGAGCCGCCAGGTCGGTGTGAGGCCGCCTATCGAGAGGACCTCCTCTTGCGACCAGGCAAGGAAATCGGCGGATGTCCGCTTATAGATACGATAGTCGGAGCCCGAGACCTTTCCGTAGACGACGAGGTAGTCGTCGCTTGCCTTTGCAAGGACCCAGGGGTCGCTCGTAAATAGGTCGTGGCTCCAATTGTCGATCTCCGCGTAAGAGACGGCTCCGCCTACCGCCGTAACGATCCGCCGCATGAGCCGGTATTTATGGTTTACGAGGTCATTGACGAGATAGACAAGACCTATGTTTCCGCCGGTCAGCTCGCAGACTGAGATCCCTGCGACATAGGAGGCACTCGACCTCGAAAGCGCGATTGTGACCGTATTGAATTGCGACCGGTCGGTGTCGGTATAGACGTATTTGATCCCGGAATCATTGTCCGGAGGCGCGGTCCCGTCCGGCCCGTAGGTATAGGCGAGGCAAAGGCGCCCCGAGGAGTGCACGGTGACAGCAGGAGCGTACTCGGCGAAAGTCTCAGCCGAAAGCCTCTGTCCGTTGAAGGGGATGTCCGCCACCTTTTCCTGGCTTGTGATCTCCACGAGGGGGCGGCGGCTCTTGTTCGACTGCGCGGCTGATAGAATCGGGTCCAGGGCAAGCATATCACGCCTCGCTGAGGACAAGGAGCCTTAAGCGTACGTCCCGACGGCCGTAGTTGGGGCTCGACTGTAAGCCTATGTGATACCGGCCGGTAAGGTCCGTTATCTCGACGGTGTACGTCTTACTCGTCCCGTCCTGGGGGTCCCAGACGAGGGGAGCGTCGGCCTGGTAGAGAGAGTCGAGTGCGTTAAACTGCGTGCAGCTCATGTAGTCCCAGGAGAGCTCCACTTCGACGCCGGCAATAAACGTACCCCAGGAAAAAAAGGCGACGCCGGAATAGGTCTCTTTCGCGGCGCAGACCCTTTTCTTCGCTATGATCTCGCTTAGGTCCGACGGATTGGACTCAAAGGTATAGGCGCCCAGTGACATATTCGACATTTACATGTGCCTCCGGATCGTGTCCTCGACGACCCGCTCGATATTGCGGCGCAGGTCCGAGGAGAGCCTCTTGTTTTTGCCATCGACGGTGACGGGAACGTTTATGTTCGTGTTCCCGCCGCGGATGGCGGCCCCGAGGGCCCGCATCTGCCCGGCGGTAAAGACCCCCTCGTCGGTGCGAAGGACAGCAAGGCGCTCGTCGGGACCGATGCCGCTGTGATAGCGGGGTAAAAAGTCCGGCCGCACGATAGAGATGCTGACGGAGCGGCCTTCCCGGCCGACTATGCCGCCGGAGTGGTAGCCTTCGAGGCCGAGCGCACCGGCCAGTGGGCCCGTGACCTGTGTGCGGATCGCGATCCGCAGCAGATCGCTCGCAATGGCATCGACCATATCCTTAAAACTGAGTTTGCCGGTCTTGCAAAAATCGACGAGCTTGTCCTCGAGCTGGTTAAGAGACTTGCTCACTGCCTCGTAGATCTGCTTGCCCGATTCTTTCGCCGAGTTCGCATAGTCCTTGAGCGAGAGCTTTGCCGCCCCGAGCGGGTCTTTCATCTGGGTCTCGCGCGTGACCTCCGCGAGTTTTTTTTGCGTCTCGTTAATCTTCTCCCGCTGAGTGTTCCAGCCGGTCGGGTCTTTGGTCCTATCGATCGACTTAAGAAATTCCCGCTGGATCTCCTCCAGCTCTTTCATGAGCCGGACCCGTTCCTCGAGCGTCTCCACATGGGCCTTCCCCTCCTTCTCGGCGAGGTCCAGGGCAGCGATCCGGTCGTTTATCTCGCCCTCACGGATGGCCTTGAGGCGACTCGCCTGATCTTTCGTATACTTTTCTGCGTCATGCTGGGTCTTGAGCCAGTCCTCATAGTCTTTCTTGGCCTGTTCTATCTCCTCGGTATCGAATCTGAGGCCCTTGACTTTTCCCTCGGCAGCGATCTTGCCGCGCTCCGCCTCCAGTTGCGTGACCTGCGCCCGTATCGCGGCCTCTTCCTTTAGCTGTTCTCTTGAGTCCTTGTAGTTGCCGGCCTTCATGGCCATGAGCTTTTTTTGAGCGGCGATCTCCTGGTCGACCGCTAAAATCCGCGCCCGTCCCTCCTCCTCGGCAATACGCCTCTTTTCTTCAGTCAGTTCCAGATCGGATATGAGGCCGCTCTTGCGGTTTTTCTCCGCCTGCGCTTCCTGGATATTGAGTGAGGCTATGGCCTCGGCTTCTCGTCTCTTTATCGCCGCTATCTCGTTTTTAAGCCACGCCTCGGCGGCGGCCTGGGCCTCCGCCTTTTCCTTGTCTGTCTTAGGCTTCGATGTCGGAGGGACCCCGGCGGAACGCTTCGCCTTTCCGGGCTCCCAGGCCTTTTCGTACTCGATAAGCCGGCGGCTGAAGTCGTCCATGTAGGTGTCGAGGACCTTGCCCGAGACGACTCTCGTCGAAGACTCCTGCCAGTCCTTCCAGGACTTTTTCATGTCCTGAAAGGCCCGGTCGGCGGCGGAAAAATCTCCTGCCATGATCAATGCGGCCACCCGCCCGATATTGCCGAGGGTGCGCAGCATGTCGAAGAGGGGTTTCGTTATATCGCCAATGAGGCCTGCGAGAGGCGGCAAGTAGACCGTTGCTATAGCGCGCCACCCTTCCGCAATAGTAATTACCAAGTCTTTAAGAGGCGCGAGGTCCCCGCCGAGCCCGCGGAAAAGATTGCCCACTGTGTCTACGATGCCGCCGACGGCCCTCCATGCGCCGAGTATGCCGGACTGTATATCGTCTTTGTGCGCCGAGGCCCATTCGGAAAGCCTCTTGCTCAATGAGACAATGGCCTCGAACGCAGGGCCCAGGCCCCCGCGGATCACCTGCTTCCACAGGGTGTTGAGCGAGGTCCTCACGGCCTCCCAGGTCGCCTGGATGTCGCCGGAGGCGGCGGCGAAGCCCTGGAGCTGTCCACCCAGCCACTCCAGGAGGTCGCCCTGCCTTTTGTGGAGCACGATCTGTTCTTCCAAGTTGCCAACCTGGGCCTGCAGGATCTGGGCGAGCTGGCTGTTTACGTTCACCTCGCCCTGCAGGAGCGCGCGGGCCTCCTGTCGGAGCTGGATCTGTCTGTTCGGCGCTCCCGCTGATATGACGGCAAGCGCGTTGGCCAGGGCCTCGAACCCGGCGACCTGCTTTTTGTTGTTATAATCGAGAAACACCCCCTGCTTGGCCATCTCTTCCGTGATGTCCTGCAGGTCTCGAGCGGTCAGTAGCGTGCGCTTGTCTATGTCCTCGAGTGCAATGGCCAGCCCCTCGGCGTAGCTCTTCGCCTCGGAGTATCGCTCGCCGAGCGACCGGTCGTCCTTTACCATCATCCCGGTTACGAGGGCTGCCGTCTTCGTGACGGCAATATTGTATTCGTCCACGGCCGAGCGGGCCGCCTCGAAGGCGCTCTTGAGAGGCCCGAGGACCCGATCGATGGCTGCCTTCCAGACGAGGAAAGCCCCGGCCGCTTTGGTGGCGCCGCCACCCAAGATCCCGAGATCGACGGAGGTTTTCTGCACGCCCGCCTGAAGGTCCGCAAGACCTTTTTTAAGCTCGGCGAAGGCCGCATCCGTCCTGTTTATGGCCTCTATGATGAGTTTGACTTCCTGTTGAGCTGCCATATGCTCGCTTTAGCCGTGTCTTCGTCTTTTAGCAGGACCCCTATCTGCCTGCTGCACGTACCGCAGTCCGTATCTTTTTTCGCTGCCCTGCAGGCCCTGCAAAATTCCTTTTCCATGCGCCGGCGCTTCTGTTCTTCCGTCTCGCCGACCAGGAGATATATGACCGCCTCCCGAAACAGAACTTCCCTCTCGCGGTACTTAAGCCAGGGAGCACATTCTTCTAACCCGTATCCCCACAGGATAGAGTCCCGGCGGGTGATGTCCCCGCCGCTGAGGACTACTACTGCGGCCCCGATCCAGTCACCGTCAGGATCGCCGTTATCTTCTCTATCGCCCCCGCCGACCGCTCCAAAAGTGAGGAGACGGGGTTGCAGGCGAAAAAATCCTCGATCACCCTGAGGGCCTCTTCCGGTGTCATGCTAAAGGCGAGCTCCTGAGCAAGTGCCGCGATGTCCTTGTCCCTCGGAGACATCCCCTTTTCCGTCAATACGACGGCGAGCGCCTCGTGAATACAGTCCCCCAGTGCGTTAACGAGCCCAATGGCGTCGGCGTCAGCGGGGATCTGCATGTTCTTGAGGACGTTGAGGAGCTGCTTGAGCTGGCCCAGGACAAGGGGCCTCTGTACATAGGTCCTGCCACCGATCTCGTAGGTGAACTCCATAGCGCGCATCCTTTCGGCATCAGAACGTCCCGACGGGACTCAAGAGCACCATCCTCACCGCGGAGGCATCGGCGTCGTCGTTGTAGAAGGCCTCGAAGGGAAGCTCCACAAGCAGTCCCGTAGGTCCTGAGATCACCGGGGATTGCGGTTTGAAGACGACCTCATCGAAATAGAAGCTCATCTTCTCGTTCCCCGCCGAATCTCCGGCACCTGTGCCCTTCGTGAAGTGGAGCTCGAGCGACGTCTCCGTGTGGGCCACCGCGACGGCGTAGAGCGTGTCGGAATCGAAAAGGACCTTGACGTTGCCCGTCACCTTGGCGCGGCCCTCCGAGAGACTGTGACGCTCGCCCGTCCCGTCGAGCACATAGGTGTTCCCATCAAGGTTGTTTTCCACGGTAAAGTCGATCTCCGTCACTATCCCGACCGAGGCGCCCCCCTGTTTTACGGAGCCCTCAAAGCCATCGAAGGGCGTATGACCCAAGTCAGTGGCCGTGGCGTCGAAAGTCGATGTCCCGATCGACTCCTTCGCCCCCATGAGGGACACGGTGCACTCGATCATGCCCTCGGGCTTCGCCGAGAGGCGGAAACTGTTTACCTTGCAACCGTTGTAGAGGAAGTACTTTGGGGTGGCGAGGTCCGCGAACTGCTTCTCTATGCACATCCCGGCGGGCAGGGTGCCGACCTTGTAGGTGTGCGTGTATGGGGCGGATTCTCCCGTCTTGCTGTAACTACCTAAGATGTGCTTAAAGAGCCGCCCGTACTGGGGCGAGAGCTCGAAGGTGATGTCTCCGGAGACGTCCACGTTCCCCCGTACCGGGGCCTGGGGATTTCGGTTCGCTCGGATCGTCTCGGAGGAGACGAGGTTGCGGTTAAGCCTCAGAGACTCGGACTTGAACGGCAGCACCATCGCGTCCGGGGAGGCCGGCGTGGTCTTGTACGTGGTCTCCGTGTCGTATATCAACACGGCCTTGGCGCCTGATTGCTGGGCCATCGCTTATTCCTCCTTTCCTTTCATGACTTTTGCCGCGTCTTTCGGCTCCGAGGCTTCCTTGAGCCTTCCTTTGCAAAGCAGGGTCTCCGCCAGGTCGTCGGGCACCTCCTTGAGCACACCGAGGCAAAATTGCCCTGCAACGCCGAAGCTTATGAAAAGCGGCCCTTCGTCGTAATAAAGTCTTTTCATCGTGACCTCCTTAGGTCTGAGTATTCATGCGATAGGTAAGGCCGTACACCAGCAGGCCGCCCTCGGCCATAATAAGGTCTTCCTTGACAGGCCAAAGCCAGCCATGAGCACCGACCTGATGGCCGATAAGGGCGTTGCGGACAGCCTCGATGATGTCATAGGCCGTCAAAGCGCCCTCCCCGCGGCTCTTGAGGGAGCGGCATACCAGGACCACGAGAAAGTCCATCCGGTGGTCAGCCCGATTCGATCCGATGACCTTCTTCTCCTCAAACTCCGCGCCTTGGTATATGACGAACAGGGCGGGCAATCGCTGCGGGGTTGAGAGCAGCTCGTCAATGTCGCCTTGCCATACGCCTGCGGTGACAACTCCCGAAACCTTGGCAAGCTCGGTCATGATATCGCTCTGGATGCTGTCAATCATGGCCTTCCCTCAATAGTTGTCCAGCGTCCCGGCGCTCCCGTCTGAGGCCTTGCCTAAACTGAATACCCGGTCGTCTTTCGTCCGCGTGGCCTGAGGTTTCCCGTCCGCAGGCTCCGC
>Ga0067045_1027497_pt1 | contig 110027 bp, 99 predicted proteins | sample TerdegcTABiofilm_FD_59184 | JGI IMG/M metagenome (GOLD analysis project Ga0067045, IMG submission 59184) | Combined Assembly of (Gp0054472, Gp0054536) Wastewater bioreactor microbial communities from Singapore -Terephthalate degrading...
CCACCAGGGGGCGATCGCCCCCTGGACCCCACATAGCTCGACGACACGGGGCGCGCCAGGAGACGCGGGGTCGGGGGCGGCAGTCCCGGTTGCCGTTGCGCCGACGAGACGCTAGAACATCCACCATGAACACGCCCGCCAATGCCGAGACCCGGCCATGAAGCTCGGCTGGAAACTCTTTTTGCTGCTCCTGGGCTTCTCCCTGGTCCCTTTCGCGGCCCTGCGCATCAATGCGGTACGGGGCATGGAACGGCTGGGGGCGGAACTTTCGGAGCATGTGGGGACCTTTCTGGTCCACGAGGCAGAAAGCCGGATGTCCGACCTGGTGGAGGACCACGCCAGACTTTTGCTCGCCAAGCGGGACAATCTGGCGTTGCTGTTGCGGCTCCAGGCGGGTGCGGTACGGAAACGCCTTTTCGATCCCGCTCCGGCAGGGGGCGAGGACGCCTCCTTTCTGGTCCGGGTCCGACCCATGTCGCGACACGACCGGGACACGGACCCCGGGTATCGACTGCTGCGACCGGACGGTTCCCTGTCCCCGGCCGGGCTCACGGACGCCCCGTTGCTCTTCACCGCCCCTCCCGCCATCCCCGTGACAGATCTGCGTCCGGAGATGGCCCGGCTGGCCCCCCTGGCGGGCGATCTCGCGGCCCTCGACCGTCCGGGAAAACCGCCCGTGTGGCGGGTGGTGACGCTGACCGGCGGGCTGACCGCCGTGACCCTGGTGGACGGCCAGCACCCCGGGCTCTTCGATCCCCGGGAAAGTTTCTGGTATCGCTCGTCGCTTGCCGCCAAGGCCGGCGACGATCCCGTCTGGACGCTGCCCTACGTGGTCCCGGCCCTGAAACGCATCGTGCTGACCACGGCCATGCCCCTGCGCGACGCCGCAGGAAAAATCGTCGCCGTCACGGCCATCACCACGCCGCTCGACGACCTTTTGGACGAACTGGCCCCTGGCGGGCATATCTCTCACGAACTGGCCTCGTTCCTGGTGACCGCCGAGCAGGCCGCCGGGGATGCCGAGGGAGAACGCCAGCTTCTGGCCGCGGCCGGCTCCCGGCCCATACGCGGCCGTCATGGCTGGCTGACCCGGGTGGAGCCGGAGCAGGTGCGCTCGGAAAACCGGGAGGTCTTCACCGAGGTGGCCCGGGACGTGGCCGAAGGCCGGAAGGGCGTGCGCCGCCTGCCCTTCGAGGGCCGCGACAGCCTGTGGGCCTATGCCCCGGTCGGGCAGGGCCAGGCCCTGCTGCAGATCGCGCCGGTGGCGGAGGTTTTGGCCGAGTCCCGCTCGGCGACGGCCTATGTCGAGCGGCGTATCGCGGACCAGGTGCGGTTCTCGGGCTTTGTGGCCGGGCTGGTGATGCTCATGCTCATTCCGGCCACCCTGCTGGGGGCGCGCACGGTGACCCGGCCGGCCGCGGATCTGGCCCGGGCCGCCAGACGTCTGGCCAAGGGCGATTTTTCGGCCCGGGCGCATCCCAGGGGCCGAGACGAACTGGCCGAACTGGGAGGCATCTTCAACGAGATGGCCCCGCAGTTGGCGGACCGGGTACGGATGCGCGAATCCCTGGAACTGGCCATGGAGGTGCAGCACCGGCTTCTGCCCAAATCTCCGCCGCAGGTGCCCGGTCTGGATATGGCCGCACTGAGCATCTATTGCGATGAAACCGGCGGCGATTATTACGACTTTTTCACCTTCACGGGGAAAAAGGCCGGAAGGCTGGGAGTCGTGGTGGGCGACGTGACCGGGCACGGGGTGGGCGCGGCCCTGCTCATGGCCACGGCCAGGGCCCTGCTGCGGCCCCGCGCGGAAGAGGGCGGCACGCCGGGCGAGATCATGGCCGGGGTGAACCGGGACCTGACCCTGGACACCATGGGCACGGGCCGGTTCATGACCCTGTTCTACCTGGAGATCGACCAGGCCACCCGCCGCCTGGCCTGGGCCAGGGCCGGACACGACCCGGCCCTGCTCTACGACCCGCGCTCCGGAACCTTTCTTGAGCTTGACGGGCGGGGCGTTCCCCTGGGCATCGTGGAGGACGCCTCCTACGAGGACAAAAGCGCTGCCGAGGCGCCGGCTGGCGCGATGCTGGTCATCGGTTCTGACGGCATCTGGGAGACGCGAAGCCCGGAGGGGGAAATGTTCGGCAAGGACCGCCTCCGGGATATCGTCCGGGACAAGGCCGCGGCCGGATCCAGGGCCGTGCTCGAAGCCGTGGTCCAGGCGTTGGACGATTTTCGGGGGGACTGTCCCCAGGAGGACGACGTGACCCTGGTGGTGGCGGCGTTTCACACATGACGCAAAGGAGCGGCCCATGTTTCTTTCCGAGAAAGAGGCCAAGTTCAAGTACTGTCCGTTTCTCATGACCCATGACGACAAGATGAGATTCTGTCAGGGAACCATGTGCATGATGTGGCGGTCCGCCGGTCCGGGCCAGGACGCGGACAAGGGATACTGCGGTCTGGCCGGGAGGCCGGACGCGGCGACCGGGCCATAGGTCCGCGCCCGGCGGAACGGCGGCCTTTTTGCGAAGCAGTGTCCACGTCGCGGACTCCCCCTTCCCGCGAGGACCGTGCCCGAATGGGCCACCCCGGCTTTGCCTTTCCCCGGCGGCATCATAACGCCGGACAAACAGTCCAAAAATTCGTTTTCCGGTTTGCATGCGCCCGTTAAGACTGGTATGCATCCGACGTACTGCGTCCTGTCCGCCGCACACGGCCTGATTCGCGGCGGCAAAACCCGTCAGGAGGTCGATACGGCATGGACCCGGCAGCCCTCGCCCCGCCCCTCGTGACCATTCCGGCCCCGTGGGGGATATTCGAGGCCCTCTTGCTCCTGACCTTCACCGTCCACCTGCTGTTCATGAACGTGGTCCTGGGAGGCTCGATCATCGCCCTGGCCACGGGCGGCCGGCGCGACACGCCGGCCCAGGCCCTGGCCAAGACCCTGCCCACGACCCTGGCCCTGACCGTCAACATGGGCGTTCCGCCGCTTCTGTTCCTCTCGGTCATGTTCGGGGGCTACCTGTACACGGCCTCGGTGCTCTCGGCGGTGTATTGGCTTTCGCTCATCGCCCTGGCCATGGCCGCCTACTACCTGCTCTACATCTACAGCTACGGCTGGAAAAAAGGCGTCTCCCGGGCCCCGGCCATGGCCGTGGCCGTGGCGTTCCTGCTCAGCGTCAGCTTCATCATGTCCAACATCATGTCCCTGCTCCAGCATCCGGCGGCCTGGACGGCCTACTTCGACAATCCCGGCGGCACGATCCTCAACCTCGGCGATCCGACCTTCTTCCCGCGCTGGCTGCATTTCGTGACCGCATCCCTGGCCGTGGGCGGGCTCTACGTGGCCCTGTCCAACGCCCGGGCGGCGGGGAGGGGCGACGCGGCGGCCACGGCGAAAAAGTCCCTGGGGCTTTTCTGGTTCACCAGGGCCACATTGGTCCAGATCGCCCTGGGAATATGGTTCCTTCTGGCCCTGCCCACGGACGTCATGCTCCTCTTCATGGGCAAAAGCGGCCTGCATACCGCGGTCTTTCTGACCGGCCTGGCGGCTGTGGCCGCCGCGCTGTATTTCGGTTTCCGGGGACAGGTCCGGTCGACGGTCGGGGCGCTGGCGGCCACGGTGGCGCTCATGGTCGGCATGCGCGATCTGGTGCGCACGGCCTATCTCGCACCCTATTTCCATCCCGGGAAACTGCCCGTGGTCCCGCAATACGGCCCCCTGGCCGTGTTCCTCATAAGCCTCGTGGCCGCGATCGGACTCACCTGGTACATGGTTTCGCTGTATCTGCGCACGAAAGGGAGGGCCTGATCCATGGACTATCCGGTCTGGCAACTCGCGGCCGCTGGCGGGGGATTCTGGATTGCGCTCATCGCCACGGTGCACGTGTTCGTGGCCCATTTCGCGGTGGGCGGCGGGCTTTTCCTGGTCCTGACCGAGGCCAAGGGGCACAGGGAAAACTCCCCGGCCATCCTGGACTACGTCAAATCCCACACCACATTCTTCCTGCTTTTGACCATGGTCTTCGGCGGGCTCTCCGGCGTGGCCATCTGGTTCACCATCGCCGTGCTCTCCCCGGGCGGCACCCTGACCCTGGTCGACGCCTTCGTCTGGGGCTGGGCCACGGAATGGACCTTCTTCCTGGGCGAAATCGCGGCCCTTCTGGTCTACCACTATTCGTTCGGGAGAATGCCCGCAAAGGATCACATGCGGGTGGGGTTCCTCTATTTCGCATTCGCCTGGCTGTCGCTTTTCACCATCAACGGCATCGTCGGGGTCATGCTCACCCCCGGGGCCTGGGCCGCGACCAACGACTTCTGGGACGGCATGTTCAACCCGTCGTTCTGGCCGTCCCTGGTCTTCCGGTCCTTCCTGTCGTTCATGCTGGCGGGATTCTTCGGCTTTGTGACCGCGATCAAGATCAAGGACGCCCCGGCCAGGGAGCGGGTCGTGCGGTCCTGCGTGCTGTGGGCCGTGATCTCCCTGCCCTTTCTGGCCCTGTCGGGCTGGTGGTACCTGTCGGTCCTGCCCGAATCCACCCTGGCGTTCATCCTGCACGGCTCGACCGAGATCACGCCGTACCTGGCGGCTCTGCCGGTGATCGCCGTGTTGGTGGGCATGTTCGCCCTGATCATGGCCGTCAGGCTCCCCCTTGCCGTGCGCACCCCCGTGGCCGCCCTGCTGCTGGTCCTGGGCTTCGGGGTGGTGGGGGCCTTCGAGTACATCCGCGAGGCCGGCCGCCGGCCCTTCATCATCTCCGGGCGGATGTGGTCCACGGGCATCGTCCCGGCCCAGGCCGAGCCGTTGTCCGATGCGTTCCTGCCCCGGGCCAGATGGGCCAGGAACAAGGACATCACCGAGAAAAACCGCCTGGACGCCGGTCGGGAGCTCTACGCCTTCCAGTGTCTGCCCTGCCACAGCCTGGGCGGGCCCATGAAGGACATCCACACATATACCGGGCAGATCGGCAACGAGGGCGTTTCCGCCTACATCACCGGCCAGGGACGCATCTTCAAGCAGATGCCGCCGTTTATCGGCAGCCCGGCCGAGCGCGAGGCCCTGGCCGCCTACATCACGGCCACGGTCAACGGCAAACAACTGGACAAACCGGTGGTGGCGGACATCCCGGCCCTGCCCACGGACATCCCGGCCTATGATCCGGACACGGCCCCGCATGTGCTTTTGTCCTGGTGCACGCTGGGGCTCAAATGCATCACCGACGCCGACGGCTTCTTCACCTTCCTGCCGCCGGGCAGCGCCGTGGGCGCGGTGCTCATCCGCCGCGACATCGTGCCCGAGGTGGTCAAGGACGGGGTGGAGATCAGCTATGCGGCCCCGGAAGGATTCAAGCACCCGTCCAGGCACGTGGAGTTCTGGAAATACGCCCCGTCGCTCGTCGGCAAAAAGCCCAAGCCCGACCAGTCCGCGGCGGGCAAGGGCATGGACGGGACATTGGCCTTCAACGAAAAATCAGGGACTTTCGAGGCCGCCGGCATCCCCGTGGTGCCGTTTGCCGACGACGGCTCCATCAACCCTTACCCGCTGTTCACCATCACCGCCAAGGATACGGCCACAGGCAGGGTGCTGGCCGAGACCAGGACGGTCCTGCCCGTGTCCTCGGAGCTGAGCTGCTGGAAGTGCCACGGCGGGGCGTTCCGCAAGGGCGGGGTCATGGGAATTTCGGACGTGACCGCCGAGGGCATCCTGACCGTGCATGACAGGCGTAGCGGCACGGATCTCGCGGCCCGGGCCGCGGCCGGAAGGCCCGTGTCCTGCCAGAGCTGCCACCCCGACGCCCTGTTCGACGCCCCAGGCGATCCCAAGCGCCTGAACCTCTCGGCGGCCATGCACGGCTTCCACGCCAACTACCTGACCGGCCGGGGCGAGGAGGCCTGCGCCATGTGCCATCCCGACAGTCCCACCGGCGCGACCCGGTGCCAGCGGGACAACCACGCCCAAAAAGGCATCGGCTGCTCCAGATGCCACGGCTATCTGGAAGACCACGCCCTGACCGTGCTGCGCTCGGAAAAGGCGGCGGGCAAGGACCGTGCGGACATCTTCATGAAAAACCTCACCCCGCGCTCAGTGGCCGCCGTCTCCGAGATCAACCCCCGCCTGGCCTGGATCCAGGAGCCCGACTGCCTGACCTGCCATACCGATTTCCAGACGCCGGACGTGGCCACTGCCCGGGCCTTCAACGTCTGGGTCAAGGACCGTTCGGGACTGTACCGCAGCCGCAAGGAAGACACGGGCAACGTGCCCTGCATGGCCTGCCACGGCGCTCCCCACGCCACCTACCCGGCGAAAAACCCATACGGCCAGGACCGGGACAACATCCAGCCCATCCAGTACATGGGGGCCGCCGGTCCCATCGGCGGCGGCAAGCGCTGCGACGTCTGCCACACCGTGGAGATGGAGGGCGGCGAGATCCACCACCCGAACATGGTCAAGGACTGAGCAGAGACTTCGAACCCGACTGACCGGAAAACGGGCGGGGAGGCGGAAACGGCCTTCCCGCCCGTTGAGGTGTCAAGGGCCCCGTCGGGCCTACGCCTTCCCGGGCTCCTCGATGACCCGCATGGCCCGCCACTTCCCGCCCCGGTAGCGCCGGTGCATGAGCCCGGCCAGGACCACGATGTAGGCCGTGAGAAACGCCCAGGCCGTGTACAACCCGGCCCCGAAACGCTCCACGGCCACATAGGTCGGGACGATCATCACCACGGTCGCGGCCCCGCCCATGGACCACATGAGGAAGCGGCTGTCGCCCGCGCCCTTGAGAGCCCCGAAAAGAATCATGCCCACGGCGTCGAACACCGAATAGACTGCCACGAAGCGCAAGAGCACCGTCCCGGAGGCCACGATGGCCGCATAGCCGGCGGCGTCCAGGTCCCTGGGCCGGAAAAGGGCCAAAAGGGGCTCCGGGAGGAAGACGAACACCAGGGCCACGGCCGTCATGTAGCCCAGGGTCAGGCGCAGGGTGAGCATGGTGTCGCGGTGGGCCGCGTCCGGATCGTCCGCGCCCAGGGCCTGCCCCACCAGGGTGCTGGCGGCCACGGAAAAGCCGACCATGGGCAGGAAGGCCAGGGCGTTGATGGAGAACACGATGTTGGTGGCCGCCAGTTCCGCCCTGCCGATGCGCCCGACCAGGAACACGAAGAAGGTGAAGGCGAAGATGTCCAGAAAGAACTGGACCCCACCGGGCAGGCCGTAGCGCATGAGCCGGCCGAAGAGATCGCGGTCCGGGGCCAGGGCGCTTCGCACCCTGAAGGCCCTCTCGTTGTTCCGGGTGAAGATGAGCAGACAGAAAAGCACGGTGCTTACGGCCCCGCCGGCCACAGTGGCCAGGGCCGCGCCGGCCATGCCCATCTCCGGAAGGCCGCAGGCCCCGTAGATCAGGGCGTAGTCCAGGGGGATGTTGACGACCGCCCCGGCCAGATTGACCAGCATGACCACCCGGGTCAACCCCCGGCCGGTGAAGAAACCCGACAGGGTGGCGTCCAGGACCCCGAACACCCCACCTAGCATCAGGATGCGAAAGTAGGTCTCCTCATGTGCCGCGACGGACGGCGCATGGCCGGCCAGGGCGAAAAGCGGCCCGGCCAGGGACGAACACCCGGCCGTGACCAGCCCGGACAGCAGACAGAACCATATGCCCTGCCACAGGGCCGCGCCGACGCGTTCGGGACGGGAGGCCCCGGTGTACTGGGCGATGAACACCCCCACGTAGCTGGCCGTGCCGATGAAAAAGGACAGAAAGGCCAGGGCGGCGATGCCCGCCGGCACGGCGGCGGCGATGGCGTCCACGGAATAGTTGCCCAGAAACACCCGGTCCGTGAACTGCATGATGGTGGTGGTGCCCATGCTCACCACCAAGGGAAGCCCGATGGCGAAAACGCGCCGGTACCCGCCCCGGCCGGCGGCGATGGAGGACATGTCGCTGCTCGATCTCGCTGAGATTGTCGTGGAAAAAGAGGATAGCTTTAGTTTCCCGCCAAATGCGTGTCAAGAAAAATGCAAAATTTTTGCCCCGGAGTATCCCATGGAAACCCCGGGGCCTTTTCTCCGACCGTCCGCGTGCCGAAAAAAATCAGTTCCCCTCCACGATCTCCTTGAGCCTGGCCGCCGTGACCCGGTGGCCGCCCAGGCGGGGGATTGCCCGAGGGTCCACGTTGCCGTCAAAGGGCCGGTAGTCCGTGGTGAACATCAGTTCGTAGCCGTTTTCCTGAAGCAGGGCCGAAAAGGAACCGTTCGTGTGGCCGTAGGGATACGCGTAGTACCTGGGATAATATCCGAAGAGCTCGAAAAACCGCTGCCGCGAGGCGGCCAGATCCTGGCGCAGGAAGGACAGGTAAGCCTCGTGGTTCTTGTTTCTGCCGGCCTGAAGCCTGGGGGAGTGGCTGTAGGAATGATCCGCGAAGGTGACCTTGGACCAGGCCTTGAGCTGGTCGATCTCCGCCGCGGTCAGATTCCGTTTCGCGGCCGGGTTGGCCATGTAGGCCATGGGCAGAAAGAGGGTGAAGGGCAGGTCGTATTTTTTGAGCAGGGCGAAGGCGTCCATGACCGAGGACCAGCCGTCGTCGATGGTGATGACCACGGTCCGTGGGGGAAAGCTCTCTCCCCGGCGGACGTACCCGGCGAAATCGTCCATGGAAATGACGTTGGCGTTTTCCTTGAGGTACCTCAGATGGGCCTCGAACTCGGCCAGGGGCATGGACATGCTGGAACGATGCCCGTCGAAGCGGTGGTAGCCGATGACCGTGGCCGAGGCGGCCAGGGCCGTGTCCGGGATGAGGATCAACAGGAGCGCGATCAGGCGGTGCAGGGGGATCATGGAAGGTCCATCGGGCGTTGTCCCGCCGGACAGCCGGCGGCATGACACGCTCCGGGCGCGGTTTTGGTGTCTGGGTCCGGCGGCCGTCCTGATCACTGCCCGGCCGTTTCCCCCGGTGCGGTCCGGCGCAGGTGCTCGGCCACGGCCATGATGGTGTTCACGTAGGTCCGGCTTTTGTTGTAGCGGAAAAGGGCCTCGCGCAGCGCCGTCTCGGAGGTCTGGCCTCCCACTCCGGCCTTTTGCAGATAGTTGCCCATGCTCTCCAGGGCGTCGGCCACCACGAACAGGTCGGCCACGCCGTCGCCGTCCCCGTCCCGGGCCAGGCTCAGGGCGCTTGTGGGCATGAACTGGCTGATGCCGATGGCCCCGTAAATGGACCCGGGGATGGTCAGGGGGTCGCGGCCGATGCGCCCGGCGTAGTCCAGAAGGGCGGCCAGTTCCCGGAAGGCCCAATCGCCCCGCTCACGGGCCTTTCCGGCCAGCCAGGCGGCCCTGTCCGGCGAGGGCCGCTCATACCCAAAGGCATCCGCCACCAGGTCGTACTCCCGGGCCAGGGCCATGCCCGACAGGATGACCACGGCCGGTTTCTCGCCAAGATAGCGGCCGCACCGGGTCTCCACAGCGGCCACGCCCACGGCCACCTCCTCGGGCAGGCCGTAACGTCGCCGCAGACCGGCCAGGAGTCCCCGGTTGGCCGTAAAAAACTCCCTGGCCTCGGCCAGCCGCTCCTCGGTGAGCGCGCTCTCGTAAACAGGAGGGGCTTCTTCCGGAGGGAATTCCAGGCCCGGAGGGGCTTTGGCCTTGTCGGCGCGCAAGGCGTCCAGAAGCTCCGGCGCGGCCTGGGCCTTTTCGGGGAGCCCGTTTTGCCGTTGCCAGGCCCGGATGGCCCATTTGGTCAGCCGGGAGAGTTTTCCGGTCGCCGGCCAGGGGTGATAACCCAGCTCGGCCAGCCGGTTCTGCATGTCGACGACCAGCCGCAGCCCGTATTTGGACATGTACAGCTCGGTCAGCTTGGCGGTCATGGGCTCGGGATCGAAGACCATCTCCGGCCGGGAAAAAAGGGCCCGGACCGAGGCCTCGGAACGGCCCCCGGCCACAAGCCTTTGGATGAGCGGTTCGAAGGAGACCGTGCGGGGGACGGGCGTCACGGGGTTCCCGGCGGTCCGGGCCGATTGGGCCGCCGCGAAGGAGACGGTCCAGATCACGGCCACCAGCGCGGCCATCGCCGCGAGCCGGCCACACCGCCGCCCGGACATCAGAAAAACCTCCCCAGGGCCGATCCGGGCACGGACAGGCGCGGCCCCACCAGACGCGACAGCACCGCCACCACAATCATGGAAAAAAGCAGGCGGCCGAAAAAGGTGCCCTGCACGCTGGCCCCGATCAGGGTCATGAGCAGGGTGTCCTCGATGAGCGCGTGGGACAGACTCATGAGCGAAAGCGAGGAGAACACGTCCCCGCGCGAGAGCCTGCCGCCCTTGACCTCCATAAGGATCAGCCCGCCGCCGTAGGCCAGGCCCATGACCAGGCCGATGACCGTGATGGTGGCCGCCTTGGGGCCGATGCCCAGAAGCCCCAGAAGCGGGGCCAGAAGCCGCTCGAACAGGTCGGTGATCCGGAGCCGGCCCAAAACGCGCATCAGGATGATCAACGCCAGGATGACCCCGAAGATCATGATCAGGTTTTTGGCCTCGCCCAGGGCCCAGCCGGCCGGGGAGGCGTCGACCGGACCGGCCGTGAACACGGCCTTGGCCGGTTCCGTGAGCATCCCGGCGGCCGAGAAGACCTCGTGCATGAGCATGCCGCACACGAGCGCCCCGCCCATGCGCAAAAGGGCCTGCCCCCAGAAGCCCACCCCGCATTTCTGGGTGATGCGGCCCTCGACAAGGACGTTGTGGGCGATGAGGATCATGGTCGCCAGCACCGTGACCTGGGCCACGGTCAAGGGTTCGGGACCCGGCGGCAGGGCCACGTAGACCAGGATGCCGCCGTAGATGTTGGTCAGGATGGCCGTGGCCCACACCAGCCCCATGTCCGCCGGAAGCCCGGCCAGTCCCATGAGCGGGGAGAGCGGCACGGCCAGAAGCGAGATCAGGTCCAGTTCCTTGAGAATCTTGACCCCGATGATCACCGGGATCATGATTTTATAGAGGTCAAGGCCGATGCGCACGGCGTCGCGCACGGCGTCGCGCAGGGCGGACACGGCCGGGGCGGCCAGGCTCACGGTTCGTCCCCCTCCGCGGGCGGAAGCTCCGCGCCGGACGCGTCCAGGGGCACGATGCCGGTTTCCGGCCGGGCCACGACGGCCTGGGCGGCCTCATCCCGGGGCATGTCCCCTCCCAGCCGGGAAAACGTGTCGTGGGTCATAAGTCCCGAGCGCACATAGATCTCCCCCCACTGGTCCACAGTGAAGGTCCGGCCCTCCATGGCCGCCAGAAGCTGCACGTCGCGCACCGTGCCGGCCAAAAACCTGCCGGCCTGAACATCGCCCCGGGCGGCCGTGGACACGGCCGCGTCCACGGTCTCGGCCACGGCGTAGCGGGAGCGGATGGGCTCGACATAGGCCGCCGCCGCATAGCGGATATATTCCTCGAGGCCCTCCGGGCGGCGCTGGGAGGCCTTGGCCGCGTCCACCCGGGCCAAAACCTCGGAAACGGCCGCATCGGTCATGGGCATGACCGCCGGGGGCGGGGGAGCGGGCGGCTGTTTGGCCGCAAAAAAGGAGCATCCCAGAAAAAGTCCGGCCATCGCCAGCCCGACCAGGGTCAGAAACCGCATGGCCTTCCCGCCCGCCCGGAAGGCCGCGGGGGCCGGGGTTCGCGCCGCCATGACCCCGCGTCTTGCAACACGCGCGTTGCCCCGTGTCGCTCCCCGACGCCCCTTCTCCCATCTCAGCCGTCCCTGGTACATGCCCCCGCATCCCTTGCGCAGCCGTTGAAAACCGATCGGACGACCGTGCGTCCGCATCCGTCCAAGACAGAAAATCAAAGCATTTTCCCGGCAATTTGTCCATAAACGGCCTCGGACGGACCGACTCATGCCTGGGCTCTAGGAAATGCAGACGATATGCGCTACATTTTCTTGCCGCACTATCGCCCGGCCCGCCCGGCGGGAGCCGATCAGGGCCACGCGCGGCAAGCAGCCGACAAAGGACGTTCGCATGGCCGACTTTACGGATTTCCGGAAAAAGGACTTTCTCGAACAAATCACCCTGCTGCGCCAGGTCGAGGCCGAAAAGGACGTTTCGGCCATCCCGGCGCTGTTCGATCTGCATGCCTCGCCTCTCGGGGATCAGTCCGTGGACTTGGCGGTCATCAACGTGCTGCAGTCCCTCCTGGTCCATGGAGAAGCCCAGGCCGTGGCCGGGCTTGCCGCGAAGTCCCCGGCCCTGCGCCGCCTGTGCCTGCGGACCGTCGGCAGATACGGGTTCGCCTCGGCCCTGCCGGTTTTGATGGACATGGCCGCCAAGGCCGCGGCCGACCCGGAGGATCTGCAGGAGATTCTGAGCGCCCTTTCACGGCTTCGCGCTCCCGAGTCCCTGTCCCTGTTCCGAGCCCACCTGGATCACCCCGACCCTTTCATCAGCGCCCTGTGCGCGGAAATGCTGGGCGTTCTGGGAGACACCCGATCCCTGCCGCGCCTGGCGGCCCTGGTGGACGCGGCCGAGGTCATCTCCGGCGACGACTGTCCGATCACCGTGTTCAAGGCCGTGGAAGCCCTCGCGGCCATAGGCGGCAAGACGGCTCTGACCTATCTGGCCAAGAAGATGCATCATCACAATCCCACGGCCCGCCGGGCCATCCACGAGGCCCTGGTCCACGCGGGCGAGGCGGCCATCCCCTTCGTGGCCGAACGTTTTCATAGCGGGGATATGGACGAACGGCTCCTCTCGGCCAACATCCTGGGGTTCATCGGACACAAATCCGGCGCGGACATGCTCGTGGCCGCCCAGGACCGGCACCCCATCGACCATCCCAACCTGCGTTTCGCGGTCTACGAGGCCCTGGGGAGAGCGCCGTCCCTCAAGGGGCTGGTTTTTTTGCTCGACGGCCTTTCCGAAACCGATCCCATGCTCCTTTTGGCCGTGATCACGGCCCTGGAGGCCAACGCCAACCCCGGGGTGATCAGAAGAATCACGGAGATGCTCGAGGCCGGCGGCTCCCAGGCCGGATGCATCGCCCGGGCCATGGCCGAGGCCACGGCCACCGGCCTTTTCACGGCCGTCGGGCGGACCCCGCGCCTGGCCGGGCTGATCCTCGACGAAGTCGCGAAGTGCGGCGATCCGGACATCCTGGAGGCCTTCGTCCGGGTCCTTTCGGCCCAGGGCACGGCTGAGGCGGCGGCTCACGCGGCCCGACTCCGGGCGTCCGGCCCCGGCGCGGCCCCGGACGCGTCCAGGCGTCGGGTCCTGGCCGTGGACGACTCCAAGGCCATGCTGGCCTTCTACAAGAGCGCCCTGCCCGGACTGGGCTTCTCCACGGTTACGGCCGAAAACGGCCAGGACGCCTGGGACATCCTGGACGGTTCGGATTCCTTCGACCTCATCGTGGCGGACATGAACATGCCGGTCATGGACGGCATCGAACTGACCCGGCTTGTGCGCGGGGACATGGCCCACGCGGACACCCCCATCCTCATGGCCACCACGGAATCCACCGGGGAGCAGGTGGAACTGGCCCAGCGGGCCGGAGTCACGGGTTTTCTGAAAAAACCGTTCACCGCCCAAGCCCTGCATGCGGAAATATCAAGGATTCTTCCATGACCAGCCCCATTGACGCCCCCCTGGGCATGTCCCCGGCCCACGCCCGGTCCGGCCGCCGCGATCCTTTGGAAATCCTGGCCCACCACGTGGCCGGACATGCGGTCATGTCCTTTGCCGTGGACTCTCCGGCGGTCTCGGCGGCCATCGACGGTCCGGACGAGAGCCCGGGCTATGCGCTGCCGGCCGGCGGCCGCAAGCTGACCATCCGGCGACGGCTCCTGGTGGCCCTGGCCGGGCACCGCGCCGAGGCCCGGTTTCTTGGCGAGGACTACGGGTTGTTCGTGGACGAGGCCAACGAACGGCTGGCCTTCGACATGCTGCACGTGATGCGGGAGTTCGAGGAGATGGGGCTGTACGGCGCCGGGGCCTCGGCCGCGCTTCGGGGCCAGCTCGGCCGCCTGCTCGCGGAGCTTTTCGCCCGGCCGGACGTGTGGGAGGCGGTATCGGCCCTGGCCCGGGAGCTTCTGGCCCGGGGCCGGCTCGACGCGGCGGAGCTTCGGGCCATCGTGCCCCCGGAAATCACGGACATCGGCCTGCGGCTCCTGGAGGAGACCCGGCCCGCCGCCTCGCGCTGAGCGCCCTCCCTCGTCCACCGCGTTCGCGCACATCCCGTATCGCGGGGGAGACGCCCCCTACCGCATCCCCGAGCGCGCCCCGTAGCGCCGCATGACCTTGGCCACATAGTCCCGCGTCTCGGCGATATCGGGAATCCCCGTCTCCCTGGACACCCGGCCCGGACCGGCGTTGTAGGCGGCCAGGGCCAGCCCCTTGTCCCCGTAGCGGTCCAGCATGGCCCGCATGTAGCGCACCCCGGCCTCGATGTTCGGCCCGGCCTCGAAGGGCTCGGCAAGCCCCAACTCCCGGCCCGTGTCGGGCATGATCTGCATCAGCCCCCGGGCCCCCTCGGGCGAGACGGCCTCGATGACGAATCCGGACTCCACCTCCACCATGGCCCGGACCAGTTCCGGGTCCACCTTGTGGCGGCGGCCGTAGTAGCGGATGACGGCCATGAGCTTGTCCGGGTCCACGCTTCTGGGCACGCGCATGTAGAAGAAAGGACGGTAGTCCTTGTGCATCCGGCGGTTGGAGAGATGCGTCACCCCGTCCGGGGCGTCGTATTTGTAGATGATCTCGCCCGAAAAGGCGGGCGACGCCCACCAGGGCGCGAAGGCCAGGGCGACGAGGGCGATGACGGCACGGCGCATGCGCCGAGCATGGCCCAAGCCCGGGGCCTTGTCCAGACGCGCTATTCCAGGAACACCAGCTCGAAGTCCGACACCGTGATCCGCTGCGCGGCGTTCCCTGTGGCCTCGGTCCAGCCGAAGAGCACACGCTCCAATTTCGCGTGCAAGGCCGCCGAGAGCGCGAAATCCCGCGACAAGGTCGGGTCGGCCCCGGAGTAGGCCGTGAGCACGTCGTCGCAGTCGCCGCAGTCGATCCACACCCGGATCGCGTAGGCGTGGTTGCCCGAGGCGTCGGGATCCTCGGCCCGGTCCACCTCCAGGCGCACGGCGTGCGTGCCGTTCCGCAGCCACTCCTTCTCCCCCGGCCGCGCGTAATAATCCGCGCCTCGGGAGACATTCTGGCTGTTGGCGGGCATGTCCCCGGGCGCTTCCCGGCCCACGGTCTCGACCCCGGCCCGGGAATGGCGGTTGTCGTCCTGGATGCACTGATAGCTGGTCGCGCCCCATGCGCACACCCCGGACTCGCTCTGCCGGCCCCAAAAAACCACCGCCGCATGATCCCCGCCCACCCCGTCGGCCCGGGACTCCACCCGGTCGGGGACGTTGGTGCCGGTATTGGCGCGGGTGTCGCATTCCACCGCGAACTTGGGAGGGCGCAGACCCTGGCCGTCGGCCGTATGTCCCGGCCCGGCGTATCCCAGAAGCTCGCTCATGGTCGAGCGCCCTCCCGAGCGCGAGGTGTCGTTGTCCGCGGCATTGACCACCGCGAAGGTGAATCCGTCCCCCGCGCCCGACCCGGAACCGGCGAAGGTGAAGCGGAAAAAGGCCCGCAGGCCCGTGCCGAAAAGACACTTCCCGCCCTCGCACCACAGCCGGTCCCCCCGGTACCACAGCGCGCCGTACGCCTTTTGCGCGCCGTTGCCGAGAATGACCCAACGATTCTCCAGGTCCGTGGTGATGACCCCCGGCTCCGACTCGACCGGCGGATCGAAGCCCTCCAGGTCGTTTTCAAACGAAATGGTCCCCGGCCCCCCGCCGACAACCCCGGTCAGGCGGCAGGAGGATCGGCGCGGACCGTCCGGATCGGCCGTGCCCACGGCCGCAACCTGGATGCCGCCGTCCTCGTCCTCCCCGAGGACCTCCAGGACCACCTCCCCCTGCCCCAGCCCCAGGGTCGCCCCGCCCGCGGCCTCGATGTCCCGCATCGCCCCGCTCCCGGCGGCCACGGCGTAGTTGAGCCCGGACAGGGCCAGGTAATAGGCGGCGGCGCAGGAGGCATGCTGGGATTGGGAGCGGCTCCGGGAGCCGCTGAAGGAGGCGACGGCGGCGCCGAGAGCGGCCAGGACGGCCACACAGGCGATGATGTAGAGCAGACACGCGCCGAGACTGCCGTTGCCGGCCGATGCAGCGCGGTCGATATTTCCTTTGGGCCGCGAAGATGAGGAATGCGGCATAGGTGGAACGCTTTCGGCGAAGCGCCATACGGAAAGCCGCAGGGAATGCTTCGCCATGTCCGAACGTATGTCTAAAAAACGTTACCAGACAATGGAGGGGCAATCCAGAAGAAAAGACTCTACACCAGAATATCTATTCATTTTTATATAATGACATATACCATGTTATAACAATGCATATTTATTTGAAAATAGATTTCAGGTAACTATGACCAACGATTCCGGAAAAAGACGAACCAGAAGCACGATGCGGGAGCCGCCCGCCCAAGGCCGGTGACAAGGGATTAAAAGCAAGGCCGGTTCGTGATCATTCGCGAAAACGAAGTTTAAAATTCATTATCCGCACCTCCTGGGCATTGGCGCCTGTGGCCTCGGTAAATCCCAGCAGGAACGTATCAAAGAGCCCATGGAAGTATTTGTCCATGGTAAAGGCTGATACCAGATCTGGTGATTTTGCGGTTAGGTCCTTCTTCAAGTTTTTCAACCCGTCGCATGCGCTACCGCTCACAGTGCAATCGATCCATGTTTTCATGGTATAGGCACCACTTCCGTTGGTATTTGTAGCTCTTGAAACCTCCATGCGGACGGTATGGATCGCATTGTCCTCAATATTTGAAATAGGTTTATACGTTATATTGCTACCTGTTTTCAATTTTTCATTATTCAAATTTATCGTGCCCCGTAGCGGATTATCCCAATAAAATCCCCAGTCCCATCCACCATCAATATTATAATACCCACTGTTTGTTCCACCGATCACGCTATGCTTGTTATCATCATATGTACGGCACCCATTTCCTGACAATATTCCATCAATTTGCCCCCAATACACGTATGCCACATGACCATCATCATCATCGTATCTGCTTCCTGAAACACCACAAGAGTTCGTTCCATTCTGGTACGTATCGAATTCAAGGGCGATCTTTGCTGGACGCAGGCCATGACCGCTCACACCTGGGCCGCCATAAGCGAGAAGTTCGCCCATATTGAGGTCGCCGCCGCAGTCATAGATGGTATTGTTGCTGGCGTTGACAAAAGACAACGTAAATCCGTCGGCCCCTGGCGATACGACCTGGAATTGAAAATACAGGCGAAATCCCTTGCCGAACTTGCATACCCCATTCTGGCAATAGGAACTGTCACCTTGAATCGTCTTAGTGTCATTGAACCACAGGCAAGCATAACCCCGCGTCGTCTGGTTTCCAAGACGAATGTAGCTTATCCCTTCATAGTCTTCATGCCCTTCCGTCACGACATCGATAAGATCTTTGGCCACCTTATTGCCATGGCTACTTTCTGCGCCAGCCTCCTGGGATGGATCTTCTGGAAGCTCCACATCATATCCCCCGCCTGGATCAATTGAAACCTGCGCCAACTGATAATTGGCCTCCATGCTGGTTCCGGCCCCGTATATGCCGCACACCGTCACCGGAAATCCATCCAGAGTTTCCGTCCCAACGGTCAATTTGAAGGTCACGTCGTTGTTCAGGGAATAGGTCACCGTGCTGTTTTCAATGGCTTCGAAGCCATCCGCTGATAATCCGTCTCTTGCAAAGCGCAATCCAGAGATCGCCGCGTAATATGCCTGGTTGTGCGCCATTTTGGCGATATCCGACATACTCGACGACGACGAGAAATACGCCACGCCGCCGCCGAGCGCCCCAAGCAGGGCGATGGCCGCGATGACGTACAGGAGCGCCGATCCGCGCGGCCCCCAAAAACGGGTGCGCGGACTCGGGCCGCGATCCACGGCCCTAGGGGTATTGCGTATAATGGACTGAGGCATACAGGCCGCCTCCTGCTGAAACATTACGACGATGACACCTTACCAGGATACATCCGGGTCGTGAAGGTCACTGTGGTGCCGTCGCTGTCCCGCATGGTCAGGGTGACGCCGATGATGTCGCCGCTGGCGTACGAGCTTTTCGCGGCCCCACCGACACCTGTGAAGTATTCAAAGACCAGCCCGCCCGCTGTGGCCACGTCGTCGATCAGGGTGACGCCGTCGAGAGTGATCGTCCCGGCTGCCGCGTCGTAGGCGATGGTGTTTTCTTCAGAACCGCTTGAAAATTCAGCCGTATAGGTGATGGAGGCGGCCGACGATGCGGAAACCGCCGTCAGGTACGTGAACTCCGCCCGCATCCGGTTGAACGCGATCTGGGCCTTTTGCGTGATCTCCATGGCGTCCCGGGAGATGAAAAACCCGCGCACGGCCTGACCGGCGAAGTTGAACACCGTCGCGGCCAGGATGCCCAGGAGCACCAGGGAGACGACGATCTCGATGAGGGTGAAGCCGCCTTTGGCGGTCCTGCCGGTCCTGGTCATTGCGTCGTGAAGAGATAGGAAATCTGTGAGCCGGATTGGCTGGGATGCGATATGGTGACGCAGAGATAGATTCCATTCACCGCATCGTCTGTAAAGGTCGTCGAACCCGTCGGAAGATAGCACAGGGAATTGCGGTCGACGTGGTATTGTCCGTAATCGTTGTCCCGGTCTGAGCCCACCGTGCCGACCTTGGTCGAAAAATTCCCGAGAGCCGTTTTATCCGCTGAATAGTTGTCGCCTTGATCCTGAATCATGTTCTCCATCACCGCCTGCAGATCGGCGTCCTTTTGCAGGGCGAAGATGGGGTCGGAGCTTCGGGTCACGCCGGGTCCGAAAAACACCGCCACCATGGCCGCCGCGATGCCCAGGACCACCAGGGTGATGATGATCTCGATCAGGGTGAAGCCGCGTGCGCGGCGAAAAGGTCTATTGCGCAAAGCCGGTCTCCGCTTGGACGGTCACGACAATATCCGGATCGCCGTCGAAGGTGATGCCGGTCCCGCCGCCGACGGTGGCCCGGCCGCGCCAGTCGAAGGTAAACGTGCCGCCCGAAACGGACACCCCGTCGCGCACCGTATGCGTAGCCCCGGACTCGCCGGGCAGGTTTTGCGGCGTTCCCGAGGCGTCCGGCCCTTTGTACAAGGCATAGGTATCCGGCGCGGTGACGACAATGGTCCAGGGATCGACGTCGCCCATGGCCCGAATCTGGGCGTAGCGCAAATGCGACTTGAAGGTCTCGGCCTCGGCCACGGCGTCGGCGTTGCCGTCGTCGTACAGGGCCACGGCCACGACGGACAGGATGCCGAGCAACACCAATCCGGCGACGAGTTCGAGGATGGTGAAGCCGGGGGCGGCGTTACGGCCTCCCCCGGACATGCGTTCCTCTCGATCGGCCATTATTGCGGCCGCGTCCAGGTGCCTGTCGGGTTGGTGGTAAATGCCACGCTCGACGTGACGGTGATGGTCGAAACACCGGCATTAAGCGCGCTGCAGGTCAGGGTCCATGTCTCGCCGGACGGTTCGTCGATGGCCACGTTGCCGCAGGACGTCGCCGGAGCAAAGGTATAGGTGGTGTCAAGCAGGCTGCGGGCATAATCCAAGGAAAGCTGGGATTGCGCGGCGGCGATTACGGCCTGGCCGGCGCGGTTTTTGGCCTCGTCCTGGAGAGCCGTGTACTGTGGAATGGCCACGACGGCCAGAACGCCCAGGATGACCAGGACGGCGATGATTTCGATCAGGGTGAAGCCCCGTTGTCCCAGCGTCGCCCGTTTTTCCACGTCGTGCCTCGATTCCATTGAACGTCTCCTTGTGTCTGTTTGTTTGTTGCCACCCCAACCGGTGTCCGGCCAACTTCCTCTTCCGAACTTACGGGAACTTCAGAAACCTTTCCCATATCGCCGAAGGGCGGATCGGCCCGACCGGCATTTTTCGCGCATGGCGGGCGGTTGCGAAAACCCGCCCAAGCCACGCTGCACAAACCATACCCGTCCCCGGCGCAACACCTCTTTGCGTCAGGGAATTTCCGACTATTTCACCATCTTGCTCAACTGCCACATGGGCATGAATATCGACAGGGCGAAAAATCCCACCACGCCCGCCAGACCCACGATCAGAATGGGACCGATGGCATCGGCCAGGCGGCTTACGGCATAGCTCACCTCGTCGTCGTAATGCTCGGACACGGCTTTGAGCATGGCGTCGAGTTCGCCCGTCTCCTCGCCGATGGCCACCATGGACACCACCATGGGCGTGAAATACCTGGCCCGCTGCAAGGGACCGGAGATGCCGCGACCCTCGCGGATCTGTTCCTGGATGCGGTCGAATTCCCTGGAAATGGCCGCATTGCCGATGGTGCCGGAGAGGATTTCCAGGGCCTGGAGCACCTGCACCCCGCTGGCCTGCAGGATGGCGAAGATGGCGGCGAAGCGGGACATGGCCGCCTTGACGAAAAGCTTCCCCAGCACCGGAATCCGCAGCCAGAACGCGTCCCGGGCCACCCGGCCCTGCTCGGTGCGGAAATAGAGCCAGAGCCCGCCCACAACAAGAACCACCCCGCCCAGGAGCACGTACCAGTATGAGGTCAGGGCCACGTTCATGGCCATGGCCACCTTGGTGGGCCAGGGAAGCTCAATCTTGGACTTGGCGAACATCTTGGCGAAAACCGGCACAACATAGGCTAAGAGAAAAATGAACGCACCACCCAGGGCGATCAGCACCGTCATGGGATATTGCAGGGCCTTCTTGATGTCGGTCTTGACCTTGTTCTCGTGGCTGACGATGTAAATCAATCGGTCCAGAACGTCCGGAAGCATGCCCGACAGTTCCCCGGCCTTGACCATGCTCACGTACAGCGGCGAAAATACGGATTTGTGTTTGGCCAGGGCGTCGGAGATGGAGACGCCCTTGCGCATGTCGTCGGCCATCTGGGCGCAGATTTTTTTGAGCCGGGGGTTCTCGGTCTGCTGTTCGAGCACCCGCAGAAGCTCCAGGATGGACAGCCCGGCGGCCAGCATGGTCCGGAACTGCTTGGTGAAAAGGATCAGATCCTGGGCCCTGACCCGGGACAGGCGCAGGGACAGGTCAGCGAAAAGGCCCTCGCCCGTGGCCGCCTGCGCCCCGCGCCGCACCTGGACCGGGATGTACCCCATGCCCGCCAGGCGCGCCGTGGCCGCGTCGCCGGATTCGGCCTCGAGTTCGCCGTACACCAGGGTGCCGGTGTCGTTGTATGCCTCGTACGAAAATGTGGCCATGCGCTCCGCCGGATGTTGTCTTCGTGTTGCCGCGATGTTTACCTCCGCCCCGGAGGCGGTGTCATGGTGGCGGCGTGTCGGTGTCGTTTCCGACCGGTTTCCGGCCGGACTACACCACCACCGCGCCCAGGGCCTCCTCGAAGGTGGTGTGGCCCTCCAGGATCTTCATGCGCGCGTCGTCCTTGAGCAGCCGCAGCCGCCCGTTGTCCACGGCGAAGCGGGTGATCTCCTGGGCCGATTTGCGGCGGATGATCATCTCCGCGATGTCCGCGTCCATCATCAGTATCTCGAAGATGCCCACCCGGCCCCTATACCCGGTCTCCCCGCACATGATGCATCCCCGGCCGCGCGCGAACTCGACCTGCCCCGCGTCCTCCAGGCCCCAGAACTTCAGCGTCTCCCGGGACGGGACATAGGTTTCCCGGCAGTGCGGGCACACCCGGCGCACCAGACGCTGGGCGAAGGACACCACCAGGGTCGAGGCCACCAAAAACGGCTCCACCCCCATGTCCATCATCCGGGCCACGGCCCCGGCCGCGTCGTTGGTGTGCACCGTGGACAGCACCCGGTGGCCGGTCAGGGCCGCCTGCACGGCGATGCCGGCGGTCTCGGCGTCGCGTATCTCGCCGACCATGACCACGTCCGGGTCCTGGCGCAGGATCGAGCGCAGGCCGCTGGCGAAGGTCATGCCCGCCCGGCGGTTGAGCTGCACCTGACGGATGCCGTCCATGCGGTATTCCACCGGGTCTTCCAGGGTCACGATGTTGATGTCGGGGCGGCTGATCTCCCGCAGGATGGCGAAAAGCGACGTGGACTTGCCCGATCCCGTGGGGCCTGTGGACAGAAAAAGCCCGTGCGGCTTGTCGATGACCGACCGGATCTTGGCCATGTCGTCGGCGGCCATGCCCAGATCGGAAAGCTTGAGCCCCCCGGAACTCATGTCCAGGAGGCGCATGACCACGTTCTCGCCGTAGATGGTCGGCAGGGTGGACACGCGCACGTTGATTTCCTTGCGGTCCATCATGATCGTGAACCGGCCGTCCTGGGGCACCCGGGTCACGGCGATGTCCAGCCGGGCCAGGATCTTGATGCGCGAGACGATGGGCAGGATCATGGGCTTTGGCGGCGAGGGCACGGGCTTGAGCTTGCCGTCCAGCCGGAAACGGATGGTCACCGATTCGCGCTCGGGGCTGATGTGCACGTCGCTGGCCCCCTCGCGCACGGCCTGGGACAAAAGCGAATTCACGAGCCTGATCACCGGGGCCTCGCCGGCCATGTCCTCCAGGGAACTGACCTGCATGTCCTCGATGTCCGCCTCGGGCGCGGCCTCGGTGTCGATGCTCATGGACTCGATGCTCTCCAGGACCCCCTCGATGCCCGCGCTCATGCCGTAGACGACCCCGGTCAGTTGGGCCAGTTCCCGCTCGGTGCAGATGACCGGCTCCACCTCGCAGTTTTTGTAGATCTCGATGTCCTCGGTGGCCCCGATGTCCAGGGGATCGATCATGGCCACCTTGAGCAGATGCCCGCGCTGCATCAGCGGGACCAGCCGGTTTTTCACCGAAAGTTCCGAGGGAATGAGGGAGGCCAGGGTCGAATCCACAGGGTACTTGTCCGGGGAATACTTTTCGATGGACATCTGGCGGCTGATGACCTCCACGATGTCCGACTCCTTGACCATGCCCTGGCGCACGAGCTGCTGTCCGAGTTTCAGCCCGCTTTTCTTCCCGGCCGCCAGGGCGTGCCGCAACTGCTCATCGGTCACCAGCCCGGCGGCCACCAGCATTTCGCCAAGGCGTAGCCGTTTTCTCGTCTGCATCGAAACCTCTTCGGGCACCCCGTCGGTTTGGCGACGCCGCCCGTCCCGGACCGTTTCCACCTTGCGCCGCAGGGACGTCGCCCCGGCGCGCCGAGCCGCAACCGGTCGCTATCTGCCCATGACGTCCGCCTCGGTGACCGCCGCGTTCTGGGCCACGGCCTTGGCCGGGGCGTGGGAATCCGCGTCAGCCGGCTTAAGGGAGCTGTAGTAGATGGCCCGGGGATCGTCCAGGGCCACGGCCACGGCCAGGTCGGCCAGGTCCCGGGGCAGTCCGGCCAGGGCCTGGGAGGCCGCGGCGGCGTCCTGGAAATACCGGCCCAGGACCACGTCGAAGGCCAGTCCGGCGTCGGGCGAAAACCACGCCAACAGAACCGCCTCGGGGACCCGTTCCCTGACCCGGGACAGGACCGAAAAGGCCGCGTCCAGCTCCGACGCCCGCTCCATACGGACCACATACGCCCCCCGCGGCGGCGCCACGGCCACCCGGGCCGGGAAAACCACCCCCGCGCCCGGCCGCACCCGATCCGGATCGGCGATATCCGGATTGGCGGCCGCAATGTCGCGCATCACCCGCCTGCCGCCGTTGCCGTACAGCCGCGCGGCTGTCCTGGACAGGCTCCAGCCCGGACGCATGGCCGCCCGTCCCAGGTTTTCCGGCAAAGCGGCGGCCGCGACCGGAACAGCGGGCGGGGCGATCCGAATGGCCTCGGGGGCTGGCGGGACGGCCGGGGCGGACGGAATCCCGACGTCGGCGGTCCCGGGTTCGGCAGGCGGCGTGGCGGACAAGCCGGAGGCCGAAGCGATGGATTCCGGGGATGTCACGGCGGTCATGGCCGCATCGGTCCCTTCCGGCAAGGCCGTCTCCGCATTGCTCCAGGGGAAGAATTCCCCGGAGGCCGGGTGGCGGCGCGGGTGGTCGTCGTCCGGGAGATTTTCAGACAATTCCGAGATGGTCCGGCCAAGGCCGAGCGGGTGTTCGTCGAGCAGCCCGGCCGCGCGCTCCCGGCCGGGACCCAGGACCATGAAAAGGACCGCGACCACGGGCACGGCCGCCGTCAGGGCGGACCGCCAGGAGAACCCCGGCTCCCGGTCGCCCATGTCCCGCGCGGCCCGGACCTCGGAGACGCCGACCCTGGTCTTGTCCCGGCCCACGGTCTCGAGCAGGGCGGCGTGGCACAGGCGCATGATCCGGCGCGGATAGCCCCGCGTGGCCCGGTGGACGGCCCGCAGGGCCGCGTCGGTGAATATCTCCGGGGCATGGTCCTGGAACGCCCCGCCCGCGGCCAGCCGCAGCCGGGCGCGGATCAGCCGCCGGGTTTCGGAGAGGGGTAGGGGCCACAAGTCATAGCGGGTGTTGACCCGGTCGGCGAGATTTTTCCGGGCCGCCAGAGCGTCCGAGAATTCCGGCTGGGCAAAGACCACGATCTGCAGAAGCTTGTGGGTGTTGGTCTCGAAGTTGAGCAGTTCACGCAGGATTTCCAGGCACTCGGCGCTTATCTTCTGCCCCTCGTCCACGCACAGGACCACGATCTTCCCTTCGGCCTCGCCCTTTTGCAGCAGGTAGTCATGGATGGCCTCGCGGATATGCGACGCCGAATCTCCGCCGTTCACCATGATGCCGCAGGACACGGCCACGGCGGCCAGGAAATCCCGGGGATCGGCGAAGGAGGGATCGAGCAGCAGGTGCACCAGCACGTCCGGATCGTAGCCCAGGGTGCGGATCAGCCGGCGGCAGACCGTGGACTTGCCCGTGCCCACCTCGCCCACGACCACGCACAGGCCCCGGCGCAGGCGCACGGCGATCTCCAGCCGGCGCAGGCATTCGGCGTGGCGGGGGGAGCCGTGGAAGAAATCCGGATCAGGGGAGTTGCCGAAAGGCTCCCGGTCAAGGCCCAACAGTTCATGGTAACTCATGTCGCGCCCTCTTGGCCCCCGTCTCGTATCGTGTCCTCGAAATGCGAACTCTCGAATTTTGATAAGAAGAATTTGAAATCATTCTTTTCAAGGGACGCGGCGCTAAAATCCCGGCCGCGATTCCAGGTCCACCCCGTCCGAGGGCAGAACCGGCGCGGATTTGGCCTCGAGATCGGCCGCGCCCGGGCGCGGGGCCATGGCCACGGGCCGGGTCTTGAGCACCGACGGGGTGATGAAGATCAGCACCTCCTGCTTGCTCACGCTGTCGCCCTTGGACTTGAACAGGTAGCCCAGGCCGGGGATGTCCTTGAGATAGGGAATGCCCGAGACGTTGTCCGTGACCGTGTCCTTGGTCAGGCCGGAGATGACGATGGTGTCCCCGTCCTCCACGATGAGCGTGGTCCTGGTCTCCTTGGTGATAAGCGGCGGGTTGCCCTGGACCCAGTTGTCCTGGTTGTTGTCCACCTCGTCGTTGGTCACCAGGATGTCCATGCGCAGCCGCGTGCCGTCGATGATGTGCGGGACCATGCCCAGAAGCAGCACGGCGTTGCGGAACTGGACGTTGGTGCCGTACTGGGAGCTGGACACGTAGGGAATCTGCCGGCCGTTCCAGGTGTAGGCCACCCGGTTCTCCAGGGTGGTGATGGACGGGTTGGACAGGATGTTCACCTTGCCGTTCTGGGCCAGGGCCGTGAGCTGGGCCTCGAGGTTGTTGCCGCCGATGTTGCCGAACAGGAAGTTCAGGCCCATGCCCTCGCCGCCCAGGCCCGAGGCGGCCGAGGTGGCCGCGGAAGACAAGGCCCCGGAGGTCGGGAAGTTGATGCCGAAGCCCTGGCCGCTGGGGCTTGTGCCGTAGTAGGGGACCAGGGTGCCGTCCGCGAGGTAGCCGGCCGGGGTCATGACGAACGGGGTGTTGCCCGAGCCGGACTGCAGCCTGCCGCCCCACTGGATGCCCAGTTCCCGGGCGACATCCTTGGTGGTCTCGATGATGAAGGCCTTGACCAGCACCTGGGGCCTGGGCTCGTCCACCTGCTCGACGAGCTTGAGCAGGCGGTCCATGTCCTCGCGGCTGGCCTGGATGATCAGGGAATTGGTGTGGTAGTCGGGAGTGACGTAGCCGCGCACCTTGCCCGGCCGGCCGACCTTTTTCTCGTCCTCGTCCTTGTTGTCCTCGTCGTCGTCGTCGGCCTTGGAATCTTTCTGCGTGTTCAAGACCACCGTCCCACCGGAACTCGATCCGCCGCCGCCCGACGCGGAGCGCTGAATGTTCTCCAGCTTCGGGCGATTCCTGATCTTGCGGGTGGGGTCCAGAAAGGCCCGGACCGTCTCCAGGACATCGCTCAAATCCGCATAGTTGATCTCCACCTTGCAGGTCACCAAGGGATCGCCGAGCTTGAGCTTCTCCTTCTGGACCAGGATCTTCTCCTGGGCCTCCTTCATCTTCTGGTCGTTCTCCAGGTCCTCCAGGGTCACCACCCGGATGATGTCCCCTTCCCAGGTGTAGGTCAGGCCGTTGGCGTGCAGGATGCTCTCGAAGGCCTCGTTCCAGGGCGCGTCGGCGATGTTGATGTTCACCAGGATCGCGCGGGCCTTGTCTTCGCCGGGTTTGGCCTCCGGGCCGGCCTGGCCGCCGGGCCCGGCCCCGGGGTTGGATGCGGTCCCCATGGGCGCGCCCTTGCCCCACATCTTGGATTCCGCCGGCTTTATGCTTGAGGAGACCACGATGTTCTGGTCCGCGGCCCGGGCCAGGGTCCGCAACACGGCCACCAAGTCGGTGTTGTACATCTTGAGGCTGACCCTTTTCACGGGCAGCTTCTTTTCCGCGCCGACATCCATGACCACGGGCTTGGCGTTGAGCATGGTCTCGGACACCCGGGTCTTATGGGTGGACTCGATGGGCTTGGCCTGGGCGGCCAGGTTCTTCGGCCCGGCCGATGGCGAAAACCCTTGGGAATCCTCGGCCTTCCGACTCCAATGCTCGAAAAACGGATCCTTCTCCGGCGGTTTGGAGCAGCCGAGCGCGCACAGCGCGCCCGCCATCAGACACACGGCGAGGCACGCCGCGAACCGGTGGAAACCGCTCCCGTCCGCCTTGAAGACTCCCATCGTCATCCCCCGGTCAGCAACCGGCGAACCGGCCGCGCAATGCGTTCATTGGGTAAAAAAACTCGGGTCCTGATACGGCAGGCGCACCGCCTTGGCGTCCTTGTCCAGCCCCTTGAGGGTCACCTGATCCGGGCGTATCTCCTCGACCAGGTACCCTCCGGCTTCGAGTTCATCCCCTTCGCGATATTCGTAGCCGTCGATGATCGCCAGACGCAAAGACCCCATCTCGACAAATCCGGTAAAGGCCGGCAACGTTCCCTCGTTCGGACCTTCGACCTGAAATTCCAGGGCCTTTTCGTAAAACAGGCCCGACTCCCAGGGCCTCAGGGCCATAGCCACCACATGGGAGTCGGTGTCGCCCACGCCGGCCTCCCGCACCGTCTTGACCAGGGCCTGGGCGTCCGCCAGGGCCGCCTGCACGGCCTTGGCCGGGGTCGACGGGCCGGCGGCCTTGTCCTTTCCGCCCAGCGCGAACATCCCCGCGCCGGCGACCACGGCCGCGCCCATGATCCATACCAGCACCCTCTCCCGCTTCGTCATCGGCCCATCCTCGTGCGCACCGCTCATTCCAGGGCCAGCCAGGCCACCACCAGATAGTCGTATCCCTCGGAGACACGCTTGGCCCGGATGGTCTCGATGGTTTCCAGGGAGGGCAGACGCCCCGCCGCCGCCAGGAACTTCCGGAAATCCGCGGGCTCTCCGCGCAGCACCACGCGCACGGACAGGCTTTTGGCCCCCCTGGCCAGGGAATCCGGATCCGGGGTCACGGTGTAGGTCTGGACCCCGGAACTGACGGCGCATTCCTCGAACAGGGCCGCCACATCCTGCACCTTGCCCAGCGGCAGGGGCACGGTTTCGGCCGGAGGAATATCCTGACCCGCACCCTTGTCCACGATCTTTTTCATCTCCAGGTACAGCGGCAACAGCGCCTTCTGCTCCTCAATCCGCTGGTTCTCCCCGGCGATGTCCGCCGAAAGGCGCAGGGAGGCGCGCACCACGGGATACAGAAGCGCCACCCCGGCGAGCACGAGGGACACGAAGCCGATGATCGCGGCTAGGGCGGTCCTGGCGGGCAGTCTGGTCGTGGCGAGGTTGAAACCGAGCATGCGCTTCCCCCGGGCTTACTGGTCGGTGAGGATCAGGGAGACCACGAAATGCAGCACCTGGGCGCCGCCCATGGTTTCCACGTCCCGCTTGCTGACCGTCGAGTCCCCGAAAAGCGGGGAATTCTGCAGGTTCACCAGATACCCGGCCAGCACGGACTCGAAAACCTGGCTGTCGCCCTCCACCACCCCGTCCAAAATGATCTTCTTGATGTATTTCGCGCCCGCCTTGGCGTCCTTCTTCTGGTCCCTGCCGGGCTTGGCCGGGGCCTTCGGACCCGGCGCGTCCGTTGCCGGCGGCCCCATGTCCAAGGTCAGGTTCAGTAGTCGGACATCCCGGGGGGTGAGGGCCGAAAGCTCGCCGATGGCGGCGAGTCCGAAATTCCTGGCCGCAAAGGCCTTCAGGGATTTCTGCGTGCGCCCGGCCTCCTCGGCCGTCTTGCGCAAAAGAGGCATGTCCACCATCACGCCCTGGGTCGCGATCTGTTCCCGCAGGCGGGCCAGATCCCGGGCCTTGTCTTGGTTGCGGCCGGACACCAGGGCGTACGTCCCCGCCAGAACGAGCAACACCAGGGAAAACGCCCCGATCATGGCCCGGTTCACCAGCCTGACGCGACTGGCCTCGCGGCGCTCCTTGTAGGTGACGAAAAGATCGGGCGTGATGCGGCGTTGGGACAGGGCCACACCCAGAGCCTGCTGGTACCGGCAGCGCTCGGCAAGGCTCATCCCGTCCGGATCGACTCCCGGCCCGGGCCGCCCTGTCCCGGAAGCGCCCAAGGGATCGAAGGGTTCGCAGGGAATGCCCAGGTGGCCCTCCAGGTATTCCAGAAAGGCCGGAGCCGCGGCCAGTCTTCCGGACACGTACAGCGCGCCCACGGGGTCGTTGCCCAGGGCCTCGCGGTAATGCTTGAGCGTCATCTCCACCTGCCGGGCCAGCCGCGACAGGGCCGGGTCGGCCAGATGGACGATCTCCCCGGCCGAAAGCCCATGGCCCGGGTGTTCCGGCCCCGGTCCGGCCTCGCCGTCGACCAGGGACAGCAGCAGGGCCGCGGCGTCCGCATCCGTAACGTCCGGGGCCTCCGGTTCCCGACGGTCCATATCCTCGTCCGGGTCAGGTTCCATGGAAGTCCGGGTCCCGGCCAGAGGTTCCGGCGCGACCGGACGGCCGGGAAGCTCCAGGCTCAAAAGCCTGGGTTCCGCGTCGGTTCCCACGGTCTGACCGTCGTCGAGATCGAGCACCACCTCCGCCGGCAGTTCCCCGAATCCGGGGATGCCTGCCGCCGCCGGGGAAACCGTTTCGGCATCCGGACGGGCGCGGACGGCCCTCTCGGCCAGCCCTTCCCTGATGGACTCGGTCAGGGCGGCCATGGCCGCCTTGATGCCCCTGGTGAACACCAGGTTGCCGTCCCGGAAAATCTCCAGCCGCGACCAGTTGGACCCCACATAGAGAGTGGCCGCGCCGCCGGGCGGCGGCGGCAGGCATCCGGACCTGAAGACGTTCTGGTCGGCGAACGGCGGCAGGGTCATACCGGACAGCGGATAGCCCGCCCGGACAAACGAGGTTCTGCGGCGGGCCACCTCGTCGCGGGGGATGGTGTGCGCGAACACGGCCGATTTGACCGCGCCCTTGTCCATCATCTCCCCCCTGTCCTCGAAATCGAAAATCACGGCCTTCTCGTCGAAGGACATCTCCTTGCGCGCGGTCCAGAACACCGCGTTGTCCCTCTGGGACGCGGGCACCCTGGGCACGCCGACCAGACGCATGTCGGCCTGGGCCGAGGCCAGGGAGCACCAGATTTCCGGATGGGAGACCTTGAGGGTGGCCCGGGACAGAACCGATCCCAGGATGCGCGCGAATTCCTCGGAATCGAGGCCCACGGCGGGGTCGAATTCGATCCGCTCCAGGGCCGTCACCTCGAACTCGCCGTCCCGGCGACGTATGGTCGCCACATGAATGTCCCGACGGCCGACATCCACGCCGACAACCGCCCTGGCCCCGAAGACCGGCGCGAATCCCCGGGTTTCCCGCCTGGGACGATCCGGCGCCGGACCAACGGCCCTGGCTTCGTCACGGCCGACCGCCAGGGCGACATGCGGGCTGCGGATCAGCCGCAACAGCCTTTCGCTGGGTGTGGGAGTCTGCGCCTTGCTCACTACCGCTCCGCCTGCCGAAACGCCCGGACGCTCGGGCCAAGTCCGCCTCGCAATCCCTTTTCCGGGTGCCGATGGACTGCGCGCCATGTACGCCTGTGGGATGGGTGTCCGCTGCCGTTGCCGGATCACCTCACAGCGGTTCCCCTGCCTTCCCGATGACTGGAAAAACAAAACACGGGCCAGGATGGAACAAAAAGCGGCCAATTTAACTCAATAATTTCATTATGTTACGTTTGTACGCCAGGCCGGAGACGGAATGTGGCAAGATCAATGCATATCGCCTTACGAATTTCATAGCACGTGTTTGCAAAGACATAAAGACCAAAAGTTTGCAGAAACATGGAGACCAAAGAGACGGCGCCGGCCGGGCCGACCCGCCAAGCGCCTTTCCCAAGGACTCCGGTTTCTGCTACGGTCGTTCTCACGAAACACCGGCGCTCCGACCTTCCCCGAAAACCTCCACGCCCGGAGTCGCGGCATGGCCCAGATCGACGCCTTCTTTCAGATGATGCATGAAACCGGGGCCTCGGACCTGCATCTTTCGAGCGGCGCCCAGCCCGTCATCCGCCTGCACGGCGTGCTCGAACGGGTGAAATACCCCGCCCTGGGAGCCGACGACCTGCGAAAGATCCTCTACGAGATCACCCCCGAGCGCAAAATCAAGCAGTTCGAGGACACCGGGGACGTGGATTTCGCCCACGAGGTTCCGGGACTGGCCCGCTACCGGGTCAACTACTTCATGCAGCAACGCGGACCGGCCGCCGCCTTCCGGGAGATTCCGAGCCGCGTTTCGAGCCTGGACGAGCTCGGCCTGCCGGCCCTTCTCAAGGACCTGGCCATGCTCCCCAAGGGACTGGTCCTGGTCACGGGTCCCACGGGCTCGGGCAAGTCCACCACCCTTGCGGCCATGATCGGACACGCCAACGCGAGCCGCCGCGACCACATCCTGACCATCGAGGACCCCGTCGAATTCGTGCACGAACCGGCCGGCTGCCTGATCAACCAACGCGAGATCGGCCGGGACAGCGTGTCGTTCCAGAAGGCCCTGCGCGGGGCGCTGCGCGAGGACCCGGACATCATCCTGGTCGGCGAGATGCGCGACCTGGAGACCATCGAACTGGCCCTGGAGGCGGCCGAGACCGGACACCTGGTGCTGTCCACCCTGCACACCATGTCCGCGCCCAAGACCGTGGACCGGATCATCGACGCCTTTCCGGGCGAACGGCAGGCCCAGATCCGCGCCGCCCTGTCCGAATCGCTGCGCGCCGTCATCTCCCAGACCCTTCTGCGCCGCGCCGACCGGCCCGGAAGGGTGGCCGCCCTGGATATCCTCGTGGCCACCGCGGCGGTGCGCAACCTCATCCGGGAAAGCAAGATCCACCAGATTCCCGGGGTGATGGAGACCGGCAGGAAATTCGGCATGCGCACCCTGGAGGACTCCCTGGCCGAACTCGTGCAAAACGGCGTGGTGGCCGCCCGCGAGGCCGCCGCCAAGGCGCTCAACCCGGAACGCCTGCGCCCGCTTCTGCCGCCAGGGAGCCTGCCGGACCCGGACGGCGGGAAATGACGATGAGGCGGGGCTTGAGACGGGGGATATGGAGTGATCGAGGCCGCCCCCAGGGTCCCTTTGCAACGCCCCCCCGGACATGCTAGTTATCCCGCACGGCAAGGCCTCCGTTTCCCGGGGCCCTGCCCCTGACGCCTCCTCACCCTCACCCGGACGGACATGGAAAAGATCGCCGCCCTGCTCCTGCACCCCGACCCCCAGGCCAGGGCCACGCTCCGTGACTACCTCGCCGGCGTGGACTTCATCCGGGTGGTAGGCGAGACGGTCACCGCCTTCGAGGCCGGGGAACTTCTCCGGGCCATTCCCTACGGCATCGTGTTTTTGGGCGTGGACCTGCCCGGCGGCATAAGCGGCCTGGACCTGGCCAAGACCCTCTTGGGCCGCAAGAACCGGCCGGGCCTGGTGTTTCTGGCCGCGGACGAGTCCCACGCCTTTGCCGCCTTCGAACTCGGGGCCTCGGACTATCTGCTGTGGCCGGCCACCAGGGAACGCTTCGAGCGGACCATCGAACGCCTAAGCCGCTTCAAGCCGGCCTTCCAGGAAATCTCCCCGCCCTCGGCCTGGCAAAAGGCCGAGGACTCATCCGGAAACAACGATGAAGACGGCGAGGAGACCGTACGCCTGCCCCTGGAGGAGGACGAGGAGGACCGCTTCATCTCCGCCCTCAAGCAGGCCTGGGACCTGACCCAGTTCAAACGCCCCAGGGACATCGAGAAGCTGGCCGTGACCCTCGACGGCCGGACCATCCTCATCCCCTACACCCAGATCATCTTTGTCGAGGCCTACGAGGACTATTCCTTCGTGCATACCGCCACCCAGAAATTTCTGACCTCGTATCGCCTCAAACTCCTGGAGGATCGCCTGAAACCCCACCGGTTCTTCCGGGTGCATCGCAAGTATCTGGTGAACCTGGACCTGGTCACGGAGATCGCCTCGTTGCCGGGCGGCAACTTCATGCTGCGGACCGCGGGCAAGACCCGCATCGAACTGCCCATCGGCCGTCGCCGCATCGGAGAACTCAAACAGGTGCTCGGGTTGTAGGAGCTTTGCCGTGCCCAACCGAAACGACATGGACCCGACCGGCGCCATCGACGCCCTGACCGAGGAAAAACGGGTCTTCCGGCCTGATCCGCAGACCGTCATCGAGGCCAACGTCACGCCCAAGGACCTGGAATCGGCCCTGGCCCTGGCCGCCGCCGATCCCGTGGCCTACTGGGAGCGGGCCGCCGAGGAACTGGAGTGGCACCGCCGCTGGGACCGCGTCCTCGACGACGATCACCCGCCCCGCTACCGCTGGTTTACCGGCGGCCGCTGCAATATCGTCCACAACGCCCTGGACCGCCACGTGCGCTCGGCCAACAAGAACAAGCTGGCGCTCATCTGGGAGGGCGAGGCCGGGGATTGCCGCAAATTCACGTATTACGAGCTGTACCGGGAGGTGAACCGGCTGGCCAACGCCTTCAGGTCCCTGGGCCTTTCACGCGGCGACCGGGTGACCCTGTACATGCCGCCCCTGCCCGAGACCCTGGCGGCCATGCTGGCCGCGGCCAAGGTGGGGGCCTCCCACAGCCTGGTCTTCGCCGGGTTTTCGGCCCGGTTCCTGCGCCAGCGCATCAACGACGCCCGCTCCAGGATCGTGGTCACGGCCGACGGCTTCTCCCGGAACGGCCGGGTGATCGCGCTCAAGCCCGTGGTGGACGAGGCCCTGCACGGGGTGCACAGCGCCTGCGCCGAGACCGTGGTGGTGGTGCGCCGGGTGGGCATGGACGTGGAGATGACCGAGCCGCGCGATATCTATTACCACGATCTGGTGCGCCAGGAGTCGGCCGAGGCCGCCTGCGAGCCCATGGAGGCCGAGGACGAGCTGTTTTTGCTGTTCACCTCCGGCACCACGGGCCGGCCCAAGGCCGTGGCCCACGTCCATGGCGGCTACATGGTGGGAGTCAACCACACCTTCCGCGAGGTCTTCGACATACGGCCCACGGACATCTATTGCTGCACCGCCGATCCGGGCTGGATCACCGGCCACGGCTACGGCGTCTACGGCCCGCTTCTGGCCGGGGCGACCTCGGTCATGTACGAGGGGCACCCCCTGTATCCCCAGGCCGACCGGCTGTGGAGCCTGGTGGCCAGGCACGGGGTGACGGTGCTCTACACCACGCCCACGCTCCTGCGCATGCTCATGCGCTACGGCCCCCAGTATCCCAAAAAGCACGACCTCTCGACCCTGCGGCTTTTAGGCACTGTGGGCGAGCCCATCAGCCCCGAGACCTGGCTTTGGTTCCACAAGCACATCGGCCGCTCCCGCTGCCCGGTGCTGGACACCTGGTGGCAGACCGAGACGGGCATGGTGATGATCAGCCCGCTGGCCATCTCCGCGCTCAAGCCCGGGTCCGTGGGCAAGCCGCTGCCCGGGGTGGAGGCGGACGTGGTGGATGCGGCGGGCAACCCCGTGCCGCCGGGCAAGGGCGGTTTCCTGACCATCAAAAAGCCCTGGCCGGCCATGTTCCGGGAGGTGTCCGGAGGGTTCGGGGGACTGGGCGCGAGCCTCGGGGACTACTGGAACCGTTTTCCGGGGGTGTATTTCGCCGGGGACGTGGCCCGAAAGGACGAGGACGGATTTTTCTTCATCCAGGGCCGGGCGGACGACGTGTTGAGCATCGCCGGGCGGCGCATGGGCACGGCGGAGCTGGAGGCGGCGCTTCTGTCGCACCGGGCCGTGACCGAGGCGGCGGTGATCGGGCTGCCGGACAGGGTCAAGGGGCAGGTGGCCAAGGCCTTCGTGGTCCCGGAGGCGGGCTACGAATCGCAGTTCGACGGGGAGGAGGGGCTGCGCGGGGATCTGGCCCGGCACGTGCGCCGCGAGCTCGGCCCCATCGTGACCTTCAAGAGCATCGAATTCCGGGAAAGCCTGCCGCACACCCGAAGCGGCAAGATCCTGCGCCGGGCGTTGCGCGACGAGGAGATGGGCCTTGAGCCCAGGGCTGACGACGAGGAAGGGGGCTGAGTCCGCCAACCCTGCTCCATGAGAGATCCCGCCGGGCACCAAGGAAATCCTCCCCGGTACAGTTTTCCCGATTTCCGGGACAAATGCGTTTCATCCCCGCTTTCACCGAAGCCGTTGTCCGCCAACAGCGGGGAGTTCCGGAACAGGCCGCTTTTCTTGAACTCCAGGGCGCGAAGAAGGCGCGGCCTGCCAAGCCCTCGTTCACTCCACGTCCCTCGGCCCGCCCCCCACCACCCGGCCGCCCGTGCCGAGGCAGCCAGTTCGACAGCTGTTTCTCACATGCGCACGTTGCTCTCTTGAATTCTCCGGATGGGTGAGGTAGTCTTGTATACCCTGAATAGTTTTTCCACCTCTCCGATGAGCCTAGAAACAGGTCCGTTATGGAAAATTACCATGCCCTGGTCACTCTGCTCCAAGAAAATGAATCGCAATTGATGACCAGAATCTTGAATTATGCCGTTGCATATGGCTATTCTCAATACACTTCGACGCTGATCGAGGCCTGGAGATTGTCCATTTCAGGATTGACAAGCGCCATAGCGCGATACGTCGCCTCAAACCCGGTAGACGCGCCTGTGATCGATGTCCATTCGAACTACAAAGACGACGCCATCGCCAGCTTCGGCGTCATCGAGGCGCAGCGACATCGAAGTCGCGGCATCGACCTTGGCATGTTTCTCGGGCTGTTCAAGTACTACCGTGATTCGTATCTTGACCTGATCAGGGACGAGATCACGTCCAGAGAACTCGCTGAATGCTATTCGAAATATTTGTTGCGCTGTTTTGACAGATTCGAGTTGGCATTCTGCATCGAGTGGGCGACGAAATCCGAGGACGCCAAGCTGATCGAGTTGCAGACAAAAAACGTGTCCCTGGCCAACGAGAAAAACAAGTACCTGACTTTATTCGAAAGCTTTTGGAATCCGATCGTCGTGCTGAATTCCGCCAACGAGATCGACAATATAAACATGGCCGGCATCCAACTCCTCGAACAATCCGAGACCACAGGTTATTTCTATTACAACGACGATTTGACGTTGAAATTGCTGGATGAGAAATCAACAACCATCCTGAGCTACAAAAACAAACATGTCCTGGACATCTTTCCCTGCCTGGAAAAGAGCCTTTCCGCCTTCGACAGGTACAATGCAAATTACAATCAGTTCGTGACAAAGATTTTCAACGCCTCGAAGGGCAATGAGGAGGATTACTGCGTAACGATCTTCCCCATGCGTGATCTTTCCCAAAAATTCACCGGGAAAATCGTCTTCATCGAAAATATCACGGATAAGATTCTCGTGGAAAAGCAGCTTCGAGAAAGCGAGGAAAAGCATAGAACCCTTGTGGAGACGATGAATGAAGGCATTCTGGTCCTAAACGAGGATCATGTCGTCACATACATCAATCAAAAAATCTGCGCGCTCCTCGGCAGATCAAGAGACGAAATCATCGGACGCAACTTCGAGGGTTTTCTTCATCCGGATTCCAGGCATGACTTCACGCGCCAGCAACTTCTGCGCAAAGAGGGATATTCCGATTCCTACGAGTTCATCCTCGTCAACAAGGAGGGTGAAAAAGTATTCGTCCTGTCTTCCCCGACCCCGCTCATCGATGGAAGCCTGAACTACAACGGCTCCTATGAGGTCATCACGAACATTTCAAACTTAAAATTGATCGAGCACCAGCTCATCCATTCCCAGAAAATGGAAACCATCGGCGTCATGGCCGCCGGCCTTGCCCATGAAATCAACACGCCCCTTCAGTACGCGATCAGCAACAGCACGTTCGTCAAGGAAACCATCGACAAGCTCGTCCAGTTCATCACTTCGGTTCGCGATCTCATGCACGACATGACCCCGGAGAAGTTCTCCGCGAATCCACGCGCCATTGACGACATCATCGACGAGTTCGACGTGGAGTTCATCACCAAGGAAATCCCCCCGGCGATCAACGAATGCCTCGAGGGCCTGAACCGCATCGCCTCCATCGTCCTGTCCGTCAAAAAATTCGCCCATCCCGACTCCGATGAGTTCAGGCCCGTCAACGTGAACGAGGAGATCACGACCACCATCAACATCTCCAGGAACGAATGGAAATACGTGGCCGAGATGGAGTGTCGGCTTGACGAAAACCTGCCTCCGCTTCCGTGCATTGCCAGCGATTTCAACCAGGTCATCTTGAATCTCATCATCAACGCCTCCCACGCCGTGCAGGAAAAATATAGCCAGACCGCACAAAAAGGAACGATTCGCATCACGACATCCATCGACAAGCATGACCTGGTCATTTCCGTTTCCGACAACGGCGCCGGGATCCCCGCAAGGGTCCAGGAAAAGATATTCAATCCCTTCTTCACGACGAAGGACGTGGGAAAGGGGACCGGGATGGGCCTAGCCATTGTTTTGAAGATCATTGAAAAGCACAATGGAAAGATATGGTTCGAATCCGAGGAAGGAAAAGGAACGACGTTCCACGTGCGCTTTCCCCTCAACAACGACTGATCGCTCCGGATTCTCCACACCTCTGAAGTTCATTTCCCGCCTATTCCTCCCCGCGCATGACCGTAAAAAGCGACCAGGAGTCGCCCGGTTTTCCATGAAAAAGCCCCTTGCACGAGTTTGGGACACCTCCCGCCCCGGGTTGTTGCAACGGGTTGCGACAAGACCTCCCGGCCACGCATGCCCGCCTGGCCAGCAAACCCGCCGGACCAGCCCGGCGATCGCCTGAAGGCCTGAGCCGGTCCCGCCCCCCGTCACGAAAGCCGGGTCCCGCGGCCACCGTGGCGAGTTCGGGACCAGGCCCGGACCGACGGCGTTCCCACCGCATCCCTCCTTGTTCCCTCCGTTTTCCCGCCATGCCCGATTCCCCGCTTGCTCCGGTCCATGTCTCCCGGCGCGGCAAATGCATTTTATGGATAGTGGGATTTCAAGATTTGGCCTTGAACGGCGCAAAGCGGCATGCGATTCTACGTGTAACGATGAATGGCCTGCATAGCGGCTATGCATGGCTCCGATGCATGATGTGACGACACTGAAAAAACGACCATGGCATTTTCCATTCCTGTATTTCATGATTGGAATGTGCGGACATGAAGGGGCAGCTACGCAGCATGATGCTCATTTACCTGACCATGTATTCCTCAATAGCCTTTGCCGTATTGGCAATTGGCCTGCCGCATGCGGACGTTGCGTCCATACATGGCGCGATGCCGGGCGTGTCGCTTGTGGCGCTCTGCCCGCCGCTCTTCGGGCGACGCGCCTTTCCCGCCGCGCGGGCCATGGCCACGATCCCGGGCCGCATCGGATCGCCGCGCCGGGACATCAACCACAGCACACCACGGAGTTCCCTATGAGCGACGCCAAGCGCCTGGTCGTGGGCATAAGCGGCGCAAGTTGCGCCAACCTGGCCGTCATGCTGCTTTCGGCCATGCGCCAGATGCCGGGGTGGGAGACCCATCTGGTGCTTTCCGACGGGGCCAGGCGGACCATCGAACATGAAACCCCCCTGGCCGCCTCCCAGGTCGAGGCCCTGGCCACGGCGGCCTATTCGATCAAGGACGTGGGCGCGACCATCGCCAGCGGCACCTTCGTCACCGCCGGCATGGTGGTGGTCCCGTGCAGCATGAAGACCCTGGCCGGCATCGCCCACGGCTATTCGGACAACCTGCTGTTGCGGGCGGCGGACGTGGTGCTCAAGGAGCGGCGCAAGCTTGTTTTGGCCGTGCGGGAAACCCCCCTGAACCTCATCCATCTCCACAACATGGTCACCCTGGCCTCCATGGGCGTGGTCGTCATGCCGCCGGTTCTGACCTTCTACAACCACCCCCGGACGCTTGAGGACGCCCAGCGCCACATCGTGGGCAAGCTTGTGCACGAGTTCGGCATCGAACTCCCCGGATTCAAGCGCTGGAACGGACAGTGTTGACGGCCCGGTGAAGGACGGGCCGCGACCGGCGGACTGCCGCCGGCGCATGAGAAACGCGGGCCATGGCCGGAGAGTTCCCGGTCGTGGCCATGCGGAAACGGTCCAGGACGGACTTTCCGGACGGACAGGCAAGGAGACGGCCATGATCGAGATCACGGACTTCCGGGACAGGCTGGTTCTGACCATGTCGGCCATTTCCATGGGGGAGGACCTGTGTGTGGCCCTGTACGGGGGCGACAGACCGCATATCGGGGCCGTGGCCATCAGCCAGCCCCGCCCGAGCCTGGCCGATCCGGCGGTCGCAAGCGCCACCACCTCGGTCGTGGCCGTGCTCGGGCACAAGGAGGACATGCTGGCCCGCCAGGTGTCGGCCAGGCTGGCCGCGGCCCTAAACGCGGTGGTCTCCGTGACCTGCGGCATCCATGTCGACGCGGCCACGGCCTCGGACATCGCCGTGATCGGGGAATTGGCCGGGAAGATGACCGAGGACCTGATCGACGAGGTCCTGTCCCGCCGCAACGACGGGGAACCGCCCGGCGCGGAGGGGGCGTACGGCCGGTGAACACGTCCGGGAGGACGTTTCCGGTCTCCCGGCCATCGCCCGAATCCTAGGTGTTCCAATTCCAACTGGCCGCCGGGATCGTGCCCGGACGGACCGTCGCCACGCCCTCTGGGCAGGTCCGGCGGCGAGCCGTCCGGGCCTCAGTCGAGTTCGCAATACGTCAGGGCGAGATTGAAGGTCTCGGTGGCGTTGAAGGGGACGGCCCTGGACGTCAGGCTTCCCCGCTCGGCCGACAGGCCCTTGTGGTTGGGGTGATCCAAAAGCCTTGGAAACAGGACATCGCGCAGCCATTTGTGGGCGCTGTCCTTGTGATGGCTCTCGTGCCACCACAGGGACATCTTGACCGTGTCCGCCTCGAAGGGCAGCGCGAACTCTTTGAGGTTCTGGGCGTTGAGGCTGTTGCGGACCACATGCTTGGGCACGACCACCAGGAAGTCCGTGGACTGGGCCACGCTGAAGGCCAGCCGATAGGACGGCACCCGGATCTTGACGTTGCGCTTAAGTCCCAGGGAATGCAGCGGACGGTCGATGATCCTGTCCCAACCGCCCCCGGTCATCACGCTGATATGGAGATAGGAGATGAAGTCCTCGATGCTCAGATGTTCCTGGGCGGCCAGGGGATGGTCCATGTTGACCGTGCAGACCACGTAATCCTCGTCCACCACCCGGCGAAACATGTTGGACGGGAAGTTGTCGTCGATGCTGATGGCCAGATGGATCTCCCCGGCGATCAGCATCTTTTTCGAAAAACGGTCCCAGCCGATGACCGTGAAGTCCAGCTTGTCGAACTGCACGCTCAAAAACATCAGGGCGTCCTTCAGGACATATTCGGACACGTAGTCCGGTGCGGCGATGATGAACTCCTTGTAGTTCTTCGACGGGCTGAACTTCGAGGAGAGCATGCACTGGATGGATTCGATGAACTCGTTCACCTTCGGGAGAAGCTTGTTCGCCTTGACCGAAAGAATGGTCTGCTTCCCGGACCGGACCAGGAGCGGATCGTCGAAATATTCCCGGAGCTGGGCCAGGTTGCGGCTCATGGTCGACTGGGTGATGTTCAGACGCGACGCGGCATGGCTGACGTTGCATTCGTCAAGAAGGGCCTTGAGGGAGAGCAGCAGGTTCAAATTGATTTGCGCGAGGGCGGCGAGGTCAATCATGCAACACCTTCCTTGACAAAAAGTGATCAGGAAGTCCGCTGGCGGCCTGTCCGCATGACGTATTGTGGACGGTAGTCAATGTCTCCCGCTTTGTGAAGGCATCTTCTCTCGACGTCCAGTATTCATAAAACACATACCGCCCCGGATTTTTGTTTGAAACGCGCCGGGGGAGGCGGAATGCGCCGGTTTTTCCGGGACAACCTCCGGGCGGCCCCAGGCCCCGGCCCCTCCGCGACCGCAACGACGCCCTCCCGGCTCCGAGGGGTGGAAGCCGGGAGGGCGACGGGGCGTGGCGCTTACGGCGCGACGATTATCCGTTCAGGAAGCGGGTGAAATCGACTTCCTTGAACTGGGCGCGCTTGAACCGGGCCTTCTGGTCCAGGGGCACGGTGCAGTCGAAGATGGCCTTGCAGGCGATGCCCCCGGCCCGGATGGACGGGCTCATCTCCGGCGACTGCGAGGGGTCCAGGGGATGGCAACGCACCCCGGGGATGCAGATCACGTCCACGTCGGCCTGGAACCGGGTGGTCATGGCCCACATCACGTCGTTGGAGTCGAAGGGATCGACGTCCTCGTCCACCAGGATCACATGCTTAAGCTCGGAGAAGGCCGAGAAGGCCAGAAGGGCGGCCTGGCGCTGGCGACCCTCGTCGGGCGGCGCGGATTTTTTGACCTGGAGCACGGCCACGTATTTGCCGCCGCCGCAGGGGTGGGCGTACACGTTCTGCAAAAGCCCGGGCAGGGCCCGGTTGACCATGGTGATGATGCTGGCCTCGGTGGGGATGCCGGCCAGGTTCACGTGCTCTTCGCTGGGGCCGATGCAGGTCTGCATGATGGGGCGTACCCGGTGGGTGACGGCCTTGACCTTGATGACCGGCAGCTCGGGCTTGGCTGGCCCGTTGTAGCCGGGAAACTCCGGCATGGCCTTGCCGGTCTTGGAGAACTGGTCCTCGGCCACCCGGACGTTGGGCAACAGTTCGCCCTCGATGACGATCTCGGCGTTGGCCACGGCCTTGGCGTCGACGCTGACGCAGCGCACCATCTCCACGGCCTTGCCGCGCAGGGACCCGGCGATGGACAGCTCGTTGAACCCGAGGGGCGTGGACGGGGCCTCGAAGCACGAGGCGATGTACACGGCCGGGTCCAGGCCGATGCTGATGGAGATGGGCTGCGGCTTGCCGGCCTTCTCGGCCTTCATGCGGAAGGCGTCGAGATGGCGGCCGGGGACGAAGTACATGGAGATCTCGTCCGCGCCCTGGACGCACAGGCGGTGGATGGTCACGTCCTCTTCGCCGGTCTCCGGGTCCGCGCCGTAGCACAGGCCCATGGTGATATAGGGGCCGGCGTCCTCAGGGGTGTTGGTGGGCGCGGGGATGAGCCTGCGCAGGTCGAATCCGGGGTCCGTGGCCAGATGCACCACCTCCTGGCACGGGGCGGCGTCCTTGGCGACCATGACCGGGGCCAGGGGGGTCTCCAGGGCTTTGCACACATGGAAACCCAGGCGTTCCGGCGTCGTGCCCAGGAGCATGGCCACCCGCTTGCGGCAGGCCAGCATGCCGATGACCACCCGGGCGTCGTCGTAGCCCTGGATGTTGGTGAACATCATGGCCGGGCCGGTCTTGGTCGGTCGCATGACCGTGCCGCCGGCCCCGACGTAGCGGTAGACGCCGGACAGTTCGGCCATGGGGTCCACGGCCACGTTGGTGGTGAGCAGCTGGCCGGGGTGTTTTTCGAGCAGTTCCAGGGCGCTGCGCAGATCGGTCACGCTATCGCACTGTATGGGTGATGCAGCCATTGAGGTATCCTCCTCGATGTTGAGGTTCCATATTGTATGTAAAACCAATCCCTGCATTCAAACCAGGACTCTAGAGAAGCCCGATGATCTTCCACCAGGGTATGGTGATCGCCAATGGAAGGATGAACACGATCGCCGTGAGCGGCACTCCGAACCGGATGACGTCCTTGTCGCTGTATCCACCCTGCTTTTCACCCAAACCAACCAGGATGTTCATGTGGTGGAAGGGCAGGATGTAATGGATGAAGATGGCGCCGTAGACCAGAAGCGACGGCACCAGGGGATTCATGCCGGCGGAGTTGCCGAACTGGATCAGGGTCGGGATGGCGATGCCCATGACCGCCATGACGCTGCCCAGGCACATGTGGATGACCACGGCGATGGCCGTGACGAACAGGCCGAACATGAAGGGGTTGACCGGGGCGTTGGCCGGCAAAAGGACGTCGGCGATCCACTTGTTCATGCCGGTGTGGCCGCCCACCGTGCCGATGGCCAGGGCCGCGGTCAGAAAGAAGGCCGTCTCGATGGGCACCTCGCGCCAGGAAGGCGGCTTGAGCACGCCGCCCACCTTGGGCAGGGCCAGGCCCATGGCCACCACGATGGCCACCCAGCCGCAGTGGATCTTGTGGATGCTGTCCGTGGCCCACAACAGGATGGCCAGACCGATCCAGATGATCGAGCGGATCTCCATGCCGGTGAGCGGCCCGAGGTTCTTCAAAAGCTGCCGGATCTCGTTCTTGTCGATGCTCACCTCGGCCGTGGGCTTGTACATGAGCAGCTGCAGGGCCAGGGTGAGCAGGGTGGCGGCCACGCCGGGAACGCCCATGTACCACAGCCAGCCCAGCCAGCTCACGTCCTTGCCCGACATCTCGATGGCCACCGGGTTGACCGTGGCGTCGCCGGTCAGAAGGATCATGGAGGTGGGCACCGATCCGGCGAATACCGCCAGCCCGATGTTCACGGCGTCCTTCACCGGAATCTTGGCGCTTTTGACGATGATGGCCACCACGGACATGATCAAAAAGCTTCTGGGCCAGGGATGCGGGATCAAAAAGCTCAGCAGGAAGCCCAGGACATACATCCCGACGATGATGCTGCGGTAGGAATTGACGTACTTTAAGATGTACAGATAGGCGATCCGCTTGCCCAATCCGGATTCGTGCACCGCGGCGGCGATGAGATAGGCCCCGATGATCATGTAGATGATCGGCGTGGTCCACAGCCTGAAGACGATGTTCGGAGGCGCCACGCCGAGAAGGACGTAGCCGACGAGAAGGGTCATCGAGGTATAACCGGGATGGACGACCTTCGTGGCCCACCACACCACGGCCAGCAGGCTGAGCGCCAGACATTTCTGACCTTCGGGAGGTATTCCTGTCAGTGGGAGCGTCCCCACCAATACAGCGATCAATATGCCGCCAATGAATCCGATCAGACTGATGTTCTTGCTCATCCCGTTTGGCCTCCCGTTTGTGTTGTACATTGCAGTGTTGAGTATTCATCTTGAATATCTTTTTTGTTGTCCAGCACACATTGTCGATGACCAGTGTGCGTATTTTGCATGTGCATCACTTCGATATCCAGTGTGCGCCTTGTGAATGCGCATATCGTCGATTTGTGACGTTCGCATTTTGCATGTGCATGGAATCGATGGCCGGCGTGCATATTTTGCATAAAGGCCTGGACGATGATCATCGGGGGCGCCGTCATGGGCGGGAGGCGAGGCGCTCCCCCCTTGCTTTTTTATCGGGAAAAGGTCTTTGTGGGGCACTGCGGCGGCACATCCAGGCGGGCGGAACTTCTGTCTGCCAGGGCAACGGGACGGCGACTTCCGACAACCAACCACCATACAAAAGGATACGACATGGCCGACGTCATCGACTACCGCATCCTCGGCGACGACATGCAGATCGTGGAGGTCACCCTGGACCCGGGCGAGGGCGTGCGCGCCGAGACCGGCGCCATGCTCTACCTCGAAGGCGGCATCGAGATGGGCACCTCGTCCGGCGGCGGACTGTTAAGCGGCCTCAAGCGCATGGTCTCGGGCGAGAGCTTCTTCATCACCACCTTCGAAAACACCGGCCGGGGCAAGGCCCTGGCCGCCTTCGGCGCGCCCTATCCGGGCAAGATCGTGCCCGTGGATCTGGCCGCCCACGGCGGGACCTTCCTGTGTCAGAAGGACGCCTACCTGTGCTCGGCCGTGGGCGTGGACATCGCCGTGGCCTTCACCAAGCGTCTGGGCGCGGGCCTGTTCGGCGGCGAGGGATTCATCCTGCAAAAGCTTTCCGGAGATGGTCTGGCCTTCATCCATGCCGGCGGCACGGTCATCGAGAAGGCCCTGGGGGAGGGGGAGACGCTCCGCGTAGACACCGGCTGCCTGGCCGGATTCGAGGAGTCCGTGGATTACGACATCCAGTTCGTGGGAGGATTCACCAACGCGCTGTTCGGCGGCGAGGGCATGTTTCTGGCCGCCATGACCGGGCCGGGCCGGGTCTACCTGCAAAGCCTGCCCTTCTCCCGTCTGGCCGACCGCATCCACTCGGCGAAGTACGCCAAAAGGGAGGAAAAAACTGGCGTGGCCGGGATCGGCGGCACGCTTCTGGGCGGCATCCTCGGCGGCGACAAGTAGCCGGACCGCCTCAGGAAGGCGGTTTCCCGGCCTCTTGGCACGAGGCCAAAAGGATCTGGCGGCCGAGTTCGATATCCCCGGCCAGATAGGCGGGGTCTCCGGCCACCGCCACCACCCGGCCGAGGAGCCCCCCCTTGCCGACCAGACAGGCCCGGGCCGGCGGCTCCAGGATGATCATGCCATGGCCGGCCCCGCGCGACAGGACATGCCGGAAAAGCGCCCGGATGTCCTTCGGACCCTCGGGGCCGTCCTCGGCAACCATATCCCGGGGGGCCCGCACGTTGCGGGTCTTCCAGAAAAGCCCCTCCATGGCCCTGGTCAGTTCCACGGCGTTATCGGGCAGGCGGTTCTCGAAGACGGCGCTCAACTCCAGGTCGGCCAGGCTGGGCGCCCCGGCCGGCAGGGCGCTCTCCAGGGTGCAGCACATCTCCAGGGCCGCGCCGTGCTTGCGGGCGTTGACCTCCACGAAATGCACCGCGCCGCCGGGGTCCACAATGAAATCGCAACCGAACACCCCGCGGTATCCGCTTCCGCCGAGGACCCTCCCGACCATGCGGGCGTGTTCGCGCACCTCGGTCAGGACGTGCTCCGGAAGCGCCGAGGGATAGGACGCCCCGCAAAAGACGCCCCGCTCCATCTGGCGGTCGGCCACGACCGCGATGAACACGTCGTCCTCGCCGGCCGTCACGCCAAGAACCGTGGGCGCATGATCGTGGGGAACATGACGGTAGAGAAACGCCGGGGATTTCATCCCCGAGCGCTTCAGGGCCATATCCGAGGGATTTTGGGCAACGAAATAGCCGGCCTCGTCCTCGGCGGACTCCTTCATGACGCACACGCCCTGCGGCCATCGCGGCAAAAGCTCTCCCAAGGCCTCGGAGGCCTCCTCGATCGACCGGCAATAGCGGTGCTCGATCTGGGGGACCAGATCCCTGAGCATGCGCAACTGATACAGTCGGTTGTTCCACATGGACGCCACCTCGCCATCCGGACCGATAAGGCGCACGCCGGGGATGCGGCGAAGGGTCAGTTCGGGGACGGACTCGGCCACGTGGACGAAGACCTGGCCCTGATCGCGGATCAGGCGGTGGACCAGATCGCGGACGGTCGCCGAGGCCGAAACCGCCGCGGCGAACTCCCTGGCCGTCATGGGACTTTTGATCACAAGCCCCGTGCGGGAGAGCAGGTTTCCGGCCTTGGGGTTGATCACCAGGGTGTTGCGCGGCATCCGGCAGCCCGAGACGTCGGGAATGACCGCCACATAGTCCATGCCCTGCCCGGTCCTGCGCTCCAACGCCTCGCGCATGAACGGATTGAGCGGATCGTGCCGGGCCTCGCCGATGAAAAGAAAATACCGCTTCGCCGGATCGAGGGCCAGATCAAAGGGGAAAAGGCCTTCTTCGTCGGGAATCATGCGCCGTCCCTCCGGCGCGTTGGACCGTGCGCCGCCTGATCCATGCCTATCTCCTTCATCTCGACAGTCCGCCATGACGTGGTGCCGAAGGCCTGTTCCGGACTCCAGAGTGGAACACTCCCGTATCACTGGCCTGAAAACGGCGGTCGCCCTGCATCGCACGCGGTCCTGGGGCGCCATGCCCACCTTCTCCACCTGTGCGGGAGGCCGCGCTTCCCCACGGATGGGTTTCAGCGCATACTGTTTGCAACATTTCGTGTTTTTGGAAAAAAGACAAGCAGGCATCCCCATCTCCCACAAAAAAAAGGGGAAAAGCTTCCGTTCCAGAATGGATTCCGACATCGAAAAAACGGTGTTGCGCAACTACAATTCTTTTTTCATTGCCGGTCATTGAATTCCATGTACGACCTTGTATTCGCGATTTATCTCCATAGTTCCACGCAATGCGAACTGTTTCGCACGCCGATCTCGTCGGAACAATAATCTCTTTCATGATCGAACATCTCGTGTACCTGTTTGGAAGCCAACGCTACGGATCACATGGCCGCGAAACCGGAAACAAGCTCCATGTCTCGACTCCCCATGTCCGTTTCCGGTTCAAAGCTGGGATGTCGTCGTTTTCGCTTCGTAGAACATGGGGATGTAAAAAATGTCGTTTCTCCGGAAAGAAATCGCCACAAATCCCTTGCCCCCCCACGATGTTTGCGTTACGGGATCAGTGTTCGCCCAAAGTCGCGTCGAATTCCCGGCGGTCGCGGAACTTCTACCGGCCTTGCGTGCGTTCCGATCCTTCAGAAGTCCACGGCAACGAGGCCGGCCCGCCGCGTGTACCTTCCGCCGCACAAAACGGATCCCCGACGTCCGAAAGCCGCCAGGCCGCGGAACGTCCGTTTCGACGCGGAAACGCGACCGTCCGCCCCTTCCTGGACGGCTGACAATGCCTTGAGAAAAGGGAGTCTTTCGCTCATGTCCAAGAATATTTATGTCGGCAATCTGCCCTTCCGGGCCTCCGAAGACAACGTCCGAGACCTGTTCGCCCAGTACGGCGCCGTGTCCTCCGTCAAGCTCATTTCCGATCGGGAAACCGGCAAACCGCGTGGATTCGGCTTCGTGGAGATGGACGACGACGCCGAGGCCGACGCGGCCATCGAGGCCCTGAACGGGAAGGACTATGAAGGCCGCAGCCTGAAGGTCAACGAGGCCAAGCCCCGCGCTCCGAAGCCCAGACGCCCCGCCTGGTAGATCCTTTCCCGTCGCGAGGACCACGCTGTCCGCCGTGACGCCAGTTCCCCCCGCAGCGGCCCGGTTTTCGGGCGGCTTCGGGCCGCCCGGGGTGAGAGGGGTGGACTTCGCTCCGCGCCCCTGCCCTCCTTCCCTCCCCTTCTTTTGAAAGGCACGTTTCTTGTATATTCCGCAGAAATCTCCTGCGGAGGATGCCGTGCGCGTCAAATACCTGATCATCGGGGCCGGCCCCACGGGCCTGGGCGCGGCCGACAGGCTGCGTGAATTGGGCCAGGACGATTTCCTCGTCCTGGAGCGCGGCCCCCATGTGGGCGGCCTCTCGGCCAGCTTCACGGACACGGCTGGATTCACCTGGGATCTGGGCGGACATGTGGTCTTTTCACATTTCGAACACTTCGACCGGATGCTCGCGGACCTTTTGGGCGGCGACGTCCTGCACCACCAGCGCGAGGCCTGGATCCGCATGGCCCAAACCTGGGTGCCCTATCCCTTCCAGAACAACATCCGCCGCCTGCCTCCCGAACTCGTCTGGGAATGCGTGCAGGGCCTTCTGGCCGCGGCCGGCAACGGCTCCAACGGGAAACGGCCGCCCGCCCACTTCCGGGAATGGATCGACGCCTCGTTCGGAGCGGGCATCGCCCGCCTGTTCATGCTCCCCTACAACTTCAAGGTCTGGGCTCATCCCCCCGAAACCATGTCCCATCGCTGGATCGGCGAGCGGGTCAGCGTGGTGGACGTCTCCCGGGTGCTCAAAAACATCATCCTGGGCCAAGACGACGTGTCCTGGGGACCCAACCGGACCTTCGCCTTCCCCCTTGCCGGCGGCACCGGCGAGATCTATCGCCGCCTGGCCGCGCGTTTCGCCGACCGGGTGCATCTCGGACGTCCGGTGGTGGCCGTCGACCCCCTGCAAAAAACCGTGGCCACGGACGACGGACAGCGCATCGGGTACGACCGGCTTTTGACCACCATGCCCCTGGACCGCTTCGTCCTGGACGTCGCCGGGGGGCTTCCCGACGCCGTCCGCGACGCGGCCGCCAGGCTCAAACACAACGGCGCGCTCATCGCCGGCATCGGCGTGGCCGGACACCGACCGGACTCCAAGTGCTGGATGTATTTTCCCGAGACCGACTGCCCCTTCTACCGGGTCACCAACTTCCACAACTATTCCCCGCGAAACACCCCCGATCCGGACGGCATGATCCCCCGGCATCGGGCGCTGATGACCGAGGTCTCCTTTTCCGGGCACAAACCCGAGGATCAGGCCGGTCATCTGGATCGGGCCGTCGCCGGCCTGACCGCGTCGGGCCTGCTCGAACCAGGCGAAACGTCGCGGGTCGTGTCCACCTGGGAGGCCCGTCTGGACTACGCCTATCCCATCCCCTGCCTGGAACGCGACGCGGCCCTGGCCGTGATCCAGCCGGCGCTCGAGGCCCGGGACATCTTTTCCCGGGGACGATTCGGGGGATTCAGGTACGAGGTGGGCAACATGGACCACTCGGTCATGCAGGGGGTGCAGTGGGCCGAGCGCATGGTCCTGGGACGTCCCGAAACCGTTTACGGCCCGCTTTGATCCGGTTGCCGCCCAAAAGGCCCCTTCTTTCAAAAATACCGTGACGCGGCGCGACGTTGGAGCGTTGACTCCCGGGGCGACATGAGCCTAAACCCCGGCATGGAAAACCCCGTCATCGACACCCACGTCTATTCCGGCCGCCGGGAAATCCTGCGCGCCCGCCTGGCCGCCGCCGGACACAAGGCCATCCTGATCTCCCACGCCGCCAACAGGTACTACCTCAGCGGCTTCGAACTGCACGACGCCCAGTGCAACGAATCCTCCGGGATGCTGTGCATCACCCGCAACGGCCCGGACATCCTCCTGACCGATCCCCGCTTCCTGGACGCGGCCCGGCGGCTTTGGCCCGAAGAGGACATCTTCATCTACACCGCCGACCGCTACCGGGCCATGGGCGAGTTCTTCAAGGGCATGGGCCTGTCCCGGATACTGTTCGAGGCCCGCTCCCTGTCCTATGACAGCCATGCCCGACTGGCGGAACATATCGAACTCGAGCCGTCCACAGGATTCGTCGAGGACCAGCGCCTTTTCAAGGACCCTTCCGAAATCGTCCTGCTCAGGCGCTCCGCGGCCGTCAATCATGCCGTCCTCGAAGCCGTGCCCGGGATCCTCCGCCCGGGAATGACCGAATACCAGGCGGCCTGGGAAATCGAAAAACTGTTCAGGGAAAACGGCGCCAGCGAGCTTTCCTTCCCCTCCATCGTGGCCGTGGACGAGAACGCGGCCCTGCCCCACGCCGTGCCCGGCTCCCGGGCCATCATCGACGGGTGCCTGGTGCTCGTGGACGTGGGCGGCCGCGTGGACGGATATTGCTCGGATCAGACCAGGACATTCTGGGTGGGGGATGCGCCGTCGGAACGCTTCCGGCGCACTGTGGACATGGTCCGCGAGGCCCAGAACGCGGCCCTGGCCGCCATGCGCCCGGGACTGACCTACCGGGAGGCCTACCTGCTGGCAAAAAACGCCTTCGCCGGCCATGGCGTGGCCGAGGCCTTCACCCATTCCCTGGGGCACGGAGTCGGCCTCGAAACCCATGAGCCGCCGAGCCTGAGTCCCTATGCCGAGGGCTCCCTGGCCCCCGGCATGGTGGTCACCGTGGAGCCGGGGCTGTATTACCCGGATTGGGGCGGCGTACGCTGGGAATTCATGGTCCTGATCAACGAGGACGGGGCCGAGATCCTGTGAGAAGGCGGTCCCGATCGCACCGGCCCTATGCGGCCCCCCGGCATTCCGAACGCCTCTATGCGGGTCTGCCGGGCCGCGACGTGGGCCTTTTGCGCTTCCTGCTCGAAGGGCGCGGCCATCTGGCCTGCATGAGCGTGGTGGACCGCTATGCGGCCGTGGTCCGATTCTCTTTCGCCCCGGGGAGGCGCGAGGATGTGGAGGCCTTCCTCGATGCCGCCGCGGTCGAGATTCCCGATCTGCGTGTGCGGTTCGACCCGGAGCGGAGGGACGGGATCGTCACGGGCGCCGGCGTTAGTCCGTCGTAAGCCGGCGCACGGTTTCCAGCAGTTCGCTTTCGCTGAAGGGCTTGACCAGGATGGCGTTGGCCCCGAAGGTCTTGGCGTGGCGCAAGAAGTCCATGCCCATGGTGGGCGAGCCCCCTGAAATGGCCAGGACCTTGCAGTCGCCGGCCTCGCGGATCTCTTGGATGGTCTCGATGCCGTCCTTCTCCGGCATGAAGATGTCCAGGATGACCAGGTCCACGGGCGAGCCGGAAAAAATCCGCATCCCGGCCTTGCCGTCCGTGGCCTCGAGCACCGTGTAGCCCGCGTCTTCCAGATAGAGCCTGATGACCCCGCGGATGGTCGCGTCATCGTCGATGATCAGAATGGTTTTCATGAAAACCACTCCTTGCGATCTTTTCCGGGAAAATCAGAGAGACAACCGCCGCACCGGGCGAGAAGAGTTACGCGCGCCCCGTTCCCTTCTCCATACCCCGGTTGGGCTTTTTTTCAAGTGAAAAAGGACTTGACGCCAAGCGTCACGATAAAGGCAGGGGATGAGAAAACGCCGGCCGATCCTGGACTTATTCCCCGGCCACGCGGCCGCCCGGGCCTTTTCCGGCCTCGGGCGCGGCGTCGAAGTCCCCGCCACGCGGCAACACGAGTTCCACCCGGCGCAGGTCCGCCACCCGGGCCATGACCTCCCCGGCCCGCGCCGCCAGGACATGGCCTCCCGAGCGTTTTCCGGCCGGGTCCTTTTCCGAGATGAAATGGAAATGCCAGCCGGGCACGTTCAGCCCACCGACATTTTTCGGGCAGCGGAAGCCGACCATGGTCCCCCGCACCCTCCCCAGATCGAACACGCTCTGCTCGGCCACGGCCTTGGCCAGGGGCGGATAGGGGCGGGTCTGGGCCGGAACGCTGCGGGCCTTGAGATGTTCGAAGGTCCCGGTCAGGCGCACGGCGAAAAACAGGTTCTTGGTGGGCAGGGCCGTTTCCAGGGCCTCGACCATGGCGGACAGGTCGCTCCCGGGCGGGATGGCCGCCTCGCGATCGGGCTTGAAAAAGACCACCATGGCGAAGGGCGTGCGGGTGTCCGGATCGATGACCGTGACCGAGCCGTCGTGGGCCACCCGGTAAAACACCCCCTCCACCACGACCATCTCCCCGTCCAGGCCGTCCACGGTGCCCAGTCCCGTGTCCCCGTGCCGGGCGAGTTCGCGGACGGTCACGCCGCCGTCCATGGCCCCCGAGGCCAGGGAGTCGATGGTGGCCGTCTGGTAGAGGACGTTTTTCGGAACCGCGCACCCGGCCAGGATACAGGAGGCCAGGACCAGAAGGATGACCGCGACGGCGCCGCTCGGGCTTTTCCGGATGCTCACGGGCCCTCCCCCATATCCTCCGCGGGCGCATCTTCCTCTCCGGCCAGAAACCGGGTCACGACCGGCATGTCCGTGGACAGGGTTTCCTCGGGGGTGCCGGTGAACACGATGCGGCCGGCGTCGAGCATGGCCACCTTGGCCGCGATGCGGAACACGTCCGGGATGTCGTGGCTGACCATCAGCGCCGTGAACCCGAAGGTCTTCCTGGACTGGGCGATAAGCGTCAGCACGGCGTTTTTGCGGATGGGATCGAGGCCGGTGGTCGGTTCGTCGAAAAGCACGACCTTGGGTTCGTTGATCAGGGCCCGGGCCAGGGCCACGCGTTTCTGCATGCCGCCCGAAATCTGGGAGGGATACTTGTCCCGGACCGCCACGAGTTCCAGATGCTCGACCACCCCCATGACCCTGGCCGCGATGTCCTTTTCCCGAAGCCTGGTCTTTTCCCGCAGCGGCAGGGCGATGTTCTCGAAGACCGTCAGGGAGTCGAACAGGGCCATGTTCTGGAACATGAAGCTCATGGATCGGGCCAGCTGGCCCCGCTCGGACCGTCGCATGCGGGTGAGCTGCCGGCCCTGGAACAGGACCTCGCCGGAGTCGGGGCGCAAAAGGCCCACGATGTGCTTGAGCAGGACGCTTTTCCCCTCGCCGCTCTTGCCGATGATCAGGGTGATGCCGCCCTCGGGCACGGCCAGATCCACGCCGCGAAGCACCTCATGGCCCTGGAAGGACTTGCGAAGCCCCTTTATTTCGATAAGCGCGTGATTCATGCCTGCCTTCCGGTCCGTCGGCGCGGGTCGGGGAGATGTCCTCTTCATGGACAGGGACGCCCTGTTTCCCGACGCAAAACCGGCGCAGTGTGACCGCTTTTGGAAGCGAAGGCAAGATGGGACCGACGTCGAGGGTCCCGCCGCGCCGTGTGACGCGGCGGGGGGAGAAACGAGGCCGGCGGAGCCCGGGCGGGGCTGCTAGACCACGACCACGGAATTGTCGCAGTCGCCGAAGGGGCTGAAGGCGGACTTGTCGGCCGCGGGATCGCTGATCCACTGGCCGTCGCCCAGAAGATAGCGATACTGGTATTCCCGGCCCGTCTCCAGGTCCAGGGTGACGGCGAAATTGCCGTTCTTCTGCTTTTTCATGGGCGTGGCCCCGGTCTCCCATCCGTTGAATTCGCCGGCCAGAAAAACCTTCGCGGCATCCTTGGCCAGATCCTTGTCCACGGAGAAGGTCACCTTGCACAGCGGCTTGCTCTTCAGATATTTTTTTTGAAGCGACATGAGGCCCTCCCTCCTCCCGCGAAAACGGGACTTGCGTTGCGCGACGTTGTCCTGCGCGCCGCCGCAGGCGCATTCATGACGCCGGTGCGAAACAGCGCGACTCTGCCATTTTTCGCACGATATTATGTTCAGGAATAGACAAGTACTTCGCGGTTGTAAATCGTTTTGGCGACGGTCCGGCGCGAAACCGCCACAGGGTGTGATCGGTTTTCCTTACCGCGCGGCCTTGGACGCAGACCGGCCCCGCCGTCCCGGGACATCCGGCCTCCTTTCTTTTTCTCACGAACGCCCGGCCGCGGACCTCCCGCCGCGATCCGAACCCCGGCCGGCCAGGACCTTTTCCAGGCAGGCGGCCAGCCGGCGCATTCCGGCGTCGATGCGCTCCTCGTCGGAGTTGGAAAAGTTGAGCCGCATGGTGTTCTCCCCGCCGCCCGTGGCGAAAAACGGCCCGCCCGGAACGAAGGCCACCTTCTCCCTGATGGCGGCGTCAAAGACGTCGTATGCCGAGATCCCCTCGGGCAGGGTGACCCACAGAAACATGCCGCCCTCGGGTTCCGTGCAACGCACCCCGGGGGGGAAGAGTTCCCGGATGCGCGCCACCATGAGGTCGCGCTGGCGCCTGTAGGCCGCCCGGATGGCGGCGATGTGGGCGTCGAGGTCGTTGTCGGCCAGGAAGCGGACCAGGATGCGCTGGGTCAGGGTGGAGGTGTGCAGGTCCGAGGCCTGTTTGGCCGTCACCAGCCTGGGTCTGGCCTCGGGGTCGGCCACCATCCAGCCCACCCGCATGCCCGGGGACGCGATCTTGGAGAACGACCCCAGAAGCAGCGTCCTCTCGGGGCGCAGGGCGTACACCGGCGGCTGGTGTTCGCCCATGAAGCGCAGTTCGCCGTAGGGATCGTCCTCGATGAACACGGTCCGGGAGTCGGCCAGAAGGTCCGCGGCCAGGCGCCGCCGGTCCCCGGACCAGGTGACGCCGGAGGGGTTCTGGAAGTTGGGCACGGCATAGAAAAGCCTGGGCCCGCCGCCGGCCAGGGCCGCCCGCAGACCGTCCGGATCGGGACCGGCGTCGTCAAGAGCCACGTCGGAAAAGGCGGCCTGGAACAGGGAAAAGGCCTGGATGGCCCCGATGTACCCCGGCCGTTCCACGAGGACCCGGTCCCCGGGGTCGAGAAACACCTTGGCCGCCAGATCCAGGGCCTGCTGGGACCCGGTGGTGACGATGATCCATTCCGGGTCCACCGTAAGCCCGAAGCGGACGGCGTAGCGGTCGGCGATCCAGGCCCGCAGGGCCGGATCGCCCTCTGTGGTGGAATACTGCAGGCTGACGCGGCCGGAATCGGCGATGACCGCCCGGGCGGCCTCGGCCAGGGCCTGGTTGGGGAAAAGTCCGGGATGCGGCAGGCCCCCGGCGAAGGAGATGATCGACGGATCGCCCGTGACCTTGAGGATTTCCCGGATAAACGAGCGGCGCACCCCGGCCATGCGCCTGGCGAACGGCCCCGCGGCCGGCCTGTCTTCCATCATTCCCCCCCCTTGGCGGCTGGATTTTTTCCGCAAGCGGGTCTACAAGGACCATTCAAGGCGCGGTGGACCATCCATGCGCCACCAACCGCAGAAAGGGGTTTTGTAGTGGAAAACCTGTCCGACCCTCAAGAACTATTACTGGACAACGCCCTCAAGCTCGCGGCCAGGGCCGGAGACCTCCTGGACAATCCCTCGCGCCTAAGCGCCGCCGACCTTAATCATCTGTCGAGCGCGCTGCTCAATGTCATGGAGCTTCTGGCCGCCCTGGAACCCCAAGAGGACATGGGGGAGATGCAAGGCGACTACTATTGATGCAAAACCTGATTTTTCGTGTATGCCTTTTCCCCCTGACCCTGGTTTTCAGCACCCTGTGCTGGCTGTGCGTGGGACTCGGGAAAAACAACATCCTCTCCCACCGCCTGGAATGCCTGTGGGGACGGCTCCTGCTGGCATGCGGCGGCATCCGGATCGAGGCCGACCTGTCCGCCCTGACGCCGGGCGCGACCTACGTGTTTTTCGCCAACCACCAGAGCCACCTGGACATCCCGGCCCTTTTCGCGGTCCTGTCCGGCTATAACTTCCGGTTCCTGGCCAAGGACAGCCTGTTCCGCATTCCGGTCTTCGGCCCGGCCATGGCTCGGGTCGGGCACGTGGCCATCGAGCGGGAAAACCGCCGCAAGGCCATGGAAAGCATCGCCCGGGCCGTGGATCTGGTGGCGTCCGGGGTGGGGTTGCTTATCTTTCCCGAGGGAACGCGCGGCACGGATTTTTCCACCCTGGGCGAATTCAAGACCGGCGGCATGATCGTGGCCCTCAAGTGCGGCTGCCCCGTGGCCCCGCTCATCGTCACCGGCAGCGGGAATATCCTGCCCAAAGGGGCCAAGCGCCTCAAGCCCGGGACCATCCGGGTCACGGCCCTGCCGCCCGTGGCCGTCTCGGGATACACCGTCAAGGACCGCGACGCCTTCAAGAGCCACATGGAAACATTGATGCGAAACGCCTATCTGGAGCGTGTCCGATGAACCAGACTCCATCCTCCGTGACCCTGTATCCCCTGGGAGGACTGGGGGAGATCGGGCTCAACTGCATGGCCCTGGTCAGCGGCGAGGACATGGTCCTCATCGACTGCGGGCTCATGTTCCCGGACGACTCCCTGTTCGGCATCGACGTGGTCATCCCCCGTTTCGACTTCATCCTGGCCAACAAGCACAAGCTTCGGGGCATCGTGGTCACCCACGGCCACGAGGACCACATCGGGGCCCTGCCCTGGCTTCTGCCCTACGTGGACGCGCCGATCTACGGCTCCCGCCTGACCCTGGCCCTGCTGGCGAAAAAACTCGAGGAGCACAATCTCAAGGACTTCGTGACCCTGGTACCGGTGGAAAAGAACCAGCGCATCGAGCTCGGCGCCTTCGCCTTCACCTTCATCGAGGTCTGCCACTCCATCGTGCACGGCTACGGCCTGGGCATCGAGACCCCGGCCGGGAAGTTCGTGCACACCGGGGACTTCAAGATCGACCGCAACCCCATGGACGGCCACGCCACGGACCTGGAGGCCTTTTCCCGGTTCAGCGAAAGCGGGGTCACGCTTTTGCTCTCGGATTCGACCAACGTGGAACGCGAGGGATTCTCCCTGACCGAACGGGAGATCAAGGGCGCGCTCTCGGACATCTTCCACAAGGCCACCGGCCGCATCCTGGTCACGCTTTTTTCCAGCCACATCCAGCGCATGCAGGAAATCTTCGAGCTGGCCCACGCCACCGGACGCAAGGTGGCCATCAGCGGCCGGAGCCTTTTCTCCAACATCGAGATCGCCAAGGACCTCGGCTACCTGCGCATCCCGCCGGGCACCGAGTGCACCCTGGACGATCTGCCCGGCATGGACGACGACAAGGTGGTGCTTCTGGTCACCGGCTCCCAGGGCGAGCCCCTGTCGGCCCTAAGCCGCCTGGCCACGGGCGAGCACCGCCAGCTCAGGGTGCATGCCGGGGACACGGTGATCCTGTCCTCGCGCTTCATCCCAGGCAACGTGCGGGCCATAACCAGGCTCATCAACCGGCTCTACAAGCTCGGGGCCGAGGTGCTCTACGAGAAGGTCCAGGCCATCCACGCCTCGGGCCACGCCTACCGCGAGGAACTGGGCATCATGCTGGACACGGTGCGCCCCAAGTTCTTCATTCCGGTGCACGGCGAATACCGGCACCTGGTCAAGCACTGCCGGCTGGCCGTGTCCCGGGGGGTGGCCAGGGAGCGGGCCATCGTGCTCGAGGACGGCAACCCCGTGACCTTTTTCGCCGGGGGCGGCATCCGCCTGGAGGAGGCCATCCCGGTGGAACACATCTACGTGGACGGCAAGGGCGTGGGCGACGTGGGCCAGAGCGTGCTCAAGGAACGGGCCCTGCTGGCGGGCGAGGGGCTGGTCATCGTGGTCATGGTCGTGGACGAGAAGACCGGCGAGGTCACGCTCGGGCCGAACATCATGTCCAAGGGCTTCGTGTTCGAGCAGCAATACAGCCACGTGCTCGAAGACGCCAAGTGTATCGTGTGGGACATCTTCGAGAACATCCCGCCGGGCAATCCGGAACTGCTCAAGGAGCGCATCCGCTCCTCCCTGCGACGCTTTTTCCGCAAGATCCTGGAGCGCGACCCGGTGGTCGTGCCCCTGGTCATCACCCTTTGACCCACGCCGAGGGTCGCCGCGGCCCTTGCCGGAGAACTCCATGCGCGTGCTTCGCGTCCGGTATAAGGACAAGAGCTTCTACGCCTCGCTTTTCGACGACCATGTGCTGTGTCTGGACCGCAGCCTGGGCCTGGACGCGCCCATCCCCCTGGCCGATCTGAGCCTCCTGCCGCCCGTGGCCCCGAGCAAGGTGGTCTGCGCGGCGGTGAACTACCGCTCCCACGCCGCCGAAGTGGATCTGCCGATCCCGGACGAACCGGTGCTTTTTTTCAAGCCGCCCTCGGCGGTGATCCCGGCCGGGCAGCCCATCGTGTTGCCGCGCGCGTCGGCGCGGGTGGACTATGAGGCCGAGTTGGCCGTGGTCATCGGCCGGGCCTGCCGCAATGTGTCCGAAGACAACGTGGCGGCGCACATCTTCGGTTACGCCTGCGCCAACGACGTGACCGCGCGGGACCTCCAGAAAAAGGACGGCCTGTACGGCCGGGCCAAGGGCTTCGACACCTTCGCGCCCATCGGGCCGTGGATCGAGACCGAGGTTCCCGACCCGGAGAATCTGGCCATCCGGACCCTGGTCAACGGCGAGACGCGCCAGGAGGGGCACACCTCGGACATGATCTTTCCGGTGCCGGCCCTGATCAGCTTCATCTCCCGGGTCATGACCCTTAATCCCGGGGACGTGGTCCTGACCGGCACGCCGCCGGGCATCGGCCCCATCGCGCCCGGCGACGAGGTGCGCGTCGAGATCGCCGGGGTGGGGGTCCTGATCAACCCCGTGGTGGCCGAGGGCGAGACGTCCGGGGGCGCGCCGATTCAATAGGCCTGGAAGACTTCGCCGGGCCAAAGTCTCTGGACAACGAACATCAGGGAGGTATAGACATCTACAAGCTGCAATAATCTCTTTCGACGGAAGCGGGAGCCCGATGCGCCTGCAGACCAAAACCCTCGCCCTGTTCTCCGTCTCCGGAGCGCTCATCCTGGCGGTGATCGGCCTGATCCAGTTCATGGTGCTCAAGGCCCAGGCCTTCGCGGACATCGAAAACCAGATTTCACGGCAGTTGGAGCATCTCGATTTCGCCCTGACCCGGTTCGTCAGGGACGTGGAGAACGACCTGCGCGTTCTGGCGGCGGACGCCCGGGTCAGAACGCCGGACGATGGGGAGTTCACCAGCTTCCTTAGGGCCGATGAAAAGACCTTCGCCTATCGGACCGGCCCCCGGGAACAGGAAATCATCGATCTTTTCCGGACATTCAAGCAATACCACCCCCACGTCAATTCCGTGTACATGGGACGCGAAAACGGCAGTTTCGTGCGCTCCCACAAACGCGAGCGGCCCACGCAATACGACCCGCGCGACCGCCCCTGGTACTCCCTGGCCAAGGATCACCCCGACGCGGTCATGCGCACGCGCCCCTATCGCTCCGTGACCTCGCCGGACGTCAACATCGGCGTGGTCATGCCGCTTGCGGACGAAAAACGCGGCTTCTTCGGGGTGCTCGGGGCGGACATCACCCTGACAAACCTTACGGATTACCTGACGGACTTCGCCCTGGGCTACGACGGCCAGATCTTGTTGCTGGACAGTGAGGGCGTGGTTCTGGCCTACCCGGACAGCAAGGCGCTTTTCGCCGACGTCGGTTACTTTTTCCCCGGCGGAGAGCGGCTGCTCTCGGCCCCCGACAGCGCCCATGTGGTCCTGGAGGGATCCGGGGGACGCCGCCACGCCTACGTACACCGTTCGGCCGGGACCGGTTGGATACTGGCGGCATTGCTTGACGAGCGCCGCATCCAGGAGGACATCGGCAAGGCGGTGATCCGCAACCTGGCCTTTCTTGCGGCGGCCGTGGTCCTTTTGAGCCTGGTCACCCTGGCCGGACTGTATTCCTCCATCCTCTCGCCCCTGGCGGTCCTGACCAGGGGGGCCCGGCACATCCGGCAGACCGGGGATCTGGCCTTTCGTTTCCATATCCGCAGCCGCGACGAGATACGGGATCTGGCCGAGGCCTTTCACCAGATGCTGGCCTCCATGCAGGCCGCGGAATCCCAGCTCAGGGATTCCCGCGAGGCCCTGCAGCAGGAACGCAACCTGCTCGAGGTGCGGGTCGGCGAACGGACTCTGGAACTCGAGGAGGCGAACCGGAACCTGACGCGGGAGGTCGAGGTGCGCACGCGGGCCGAAAAGGCCGCCGAGGAGGCCAACCGGGCCAAAAGCCTCTTTCTGGCGAACATGTCCCATGAGATCCGCACGCCTCTCAACGCCATCCTGGGATTCACCCAGTTGCTTCTGCGCGATCCCGGCCTGGGGGCCGGGCACCGGCGCTCGGTGGAAACCGTGTACCGCAGCGGCGAGCATCTGCTGTTGCTGCTCAACGACATCCTGGAAATGTCCAAGATCGAGGCCGGCCGCATGACCCTGCAGGTGGAGGATTTCGACCTGGGCTCCTTGCTTGGCGACCTGGAGGCCATGTTCCGGGTTTTGGCCCAAAACAAGGGCATCTCCCTGGAGGTCGTCATGGCCCCGGACGTGCCGCGCTGGATCAGGGCCGACGCGCAAAAGCTGCGCCAGGTGCTCGGCAACCTCCTGGGCAACGCGGTGAAGTTCACCGGGCAGGGCGGCGTGGCCCTGCGCGTCGGCGTGGCGGCGGCCGCGCCGACGCAAGAGCATTCCGGCGCGAAGGCGGAAAAAGATCTGCTGTTCGAGGTGGAGGATACCGGACCGGGCATCCCCGAGGAGGCCCAAAAGACCATCTTCTCCCACTTCGAACAGCTCGACGCGGGCAGCCGGGCAGGCGGCACCGGCCTGGGGCTGGCCATCGCCAAGGCCTATGCCGAACTCATGGGCGGCGGCATCACCGTGCAAAGCAGTCTGGGACGGGGAAGCGTGTTCCGGGTCAGCCTGCCCCTGACGGAAGGCGTCCCGGGCAAGGGAAGGGAGGCGGGACACGTCTTGCGCCCGAGCCGGTTGCGGCCCGGCCAGGAAGAACGCCGCATCCTGGTGGTGGACGACAACGAGGCCAATCGGGAGATCCTGGTCCGCCTGCTGGAGGAGGCCGGATTCGTGGTCCGGGAGGCCGGCGACGGGCGCCTGGCCTGCTCGCTCTACGGGCAATGGAAACCGCATCTCGTGCTTTTGGACATGATCATGCCGGAAATGGACGGTTTCGCCGTCCTTGAGCACATCCGGGCCACGCACGGGCAGGATGCCGCGCCCGTGATCGCGGTGACGGCCAGCGTGCTTTCATCCGAGAAGGAACGGGTCCTGGCCGCCGGGGCCGTGGCATTCCTGAAAAAGCCCTTCAAGGCCGAGGAGCTTTTCGAACTCGTGCGCCGGCACCTGGACGTGGACTTCGAAGAGGCCGACGCGGCGGAACACGGCGCCGCCCAGCCGTCCCGGCCACGACCGGCAATCGCCCCCGACCGGCTCTCCCGGCTTCCGGCGGATGTTCTTTCCTCCCTGCGCAGCGCCGCGTTGAGCCTGGACGTGGAGGCCCTTCGCGAAGGACTTGGCCGGGTTGGTCCGGACCATGCGGACGTGGCCAGGGGCCTTCTGGAACTGGTGGACGGGTTCCGCTTCGAGGAGCTGCAGGCCCTTTTGCAAGAGAGGGACGTCGCATGAGCGCCGACAGTCCGCCATCCATCCTGATCGTCGACGACGTGCCGGCCAACCTCCAGTTGCTGTCCGGGATGCTCACGGCGCACGGATTCAAGGCCCGTCCGGCCACGAACGGGAGCATGGCCCTGGAGGCCGCGCGGCGCGTCCCGCCGGATCTGATCCTGTTGGACATCACCATGCCCGGGATGGACGGGTTCGAGGTCTGCCGCCGACTCAAGGCCGACGCGAACCTGGCGGACATCCCGGTGCTGTTCATCAGCGCCCTGGGGGACGCCACGGACAAGGTCCGGGCCTTCGAACAAGGGGGGCAGGACTACATCACCAAGCCGTTTCATGTGGAGGAGGTCCTGGCCCGGGTGCGCACCCATCTGGCCCTGCGCCGGGCCCAGGCCGAACTGAACGAACAGAACACGGCCCTGCGCGAGGCCCTGGAGCAGCTCAAAAAGGCCCAAAACCAACTGGTCATGTCCGAGAAGATGGCCGCCCTGGGGGTGCTCGCGGCCGGGGTGGCCCATGAGCTCAACAACCCCCTCAATTTCGTGAAGACCAGTTTCCACGGCCTGGAAAAGGACATCCATGACCTGACGGCCCTGGTCGCCTTCTGCCGGGAGTCCGTGGTCGACGAAAGGCGGGCCGCCCTGGACTCGTTCGAGCGGAAAATGGAGTATCCGACCCTGGCCCGGGAGGTCCCGGAGCTGTTGTCCCATATCTACGAAGGGCTCTCGCGGGCCGGACACATCGTCGGCTGTCTGCAGGTCTTTTCCCGCACCGACGACGCCTTGAGCCGGGACATCGACATCCACGACGTGCTCGAATCCGCCCTGGTCATGCTCAACAACCGCCTGAAAAAAATCGCGACCGTCGAGAAACGGTATGGCCACGTGCCCTTGATCTGCGGCAATGTCGGCAAATTGAGCCAAGTGGTCTTAAACATCCTCAACAACGCCATCGACGCCGTGGATTCCATGGAAGACCCGGCCCGGCGTACGATCACCCTGACCACCGAGACCCTGACACGCGACGGGACGCCCCATGCCGCCCTGCACGTGGCCGACGCCGGGCCCGGCATCGAGCCCGGGATACAGGGCCGCATTTTCGATCCCTTTTTCACCACCAAGCCCGTGGGCCGGGGTACGGGCCTCGGACTTTTCATCTGCGCCAATCTGATCCAGGAGCACCATGGCGCCCTGGAGGTTTCCAGCGTCCCCGGACAGGGGGCCACCTTTTCCATCCTGTTGCCCGCCAGCCGGGAGGACACTCCATGAGTCCGCTTTCCAAGTACAAAAAGCCCATCATGCTCTACGTGGACGATGAGCCGGACAACCTCGCGAGTTTCCAGGCCCTGTTCCGCCGCGACTACACGATCCGCCTGGCGGAGTCGGCCGACGAGGCGCTTGCGATCCTGAGAAACGAGGAAATCCACGTGCTGGTCACGGACCAGCGTATGCCCCACGTGTCCGGCGCGGCCCTGCTGGAACAGGTGGCCACGGAATTCCCGGGCGTCCTGCGCTACATGCTGACGGGCTACAGCGATTTCGACCCGTTGGTGGACGCCATCAACAAGGGCAAGGTCCAGGGATATTTCCCAAAGCCGCTCAATCCCAAGGAGTTCGCCGAACGCGTGGCCCGGGACCTGGAGAACCGCCTGCTCCGGGAACGCAACGAAGCGCTCCTGGCGGAGCTCCAGAAGAGTCAGGAGATGCTCAGACAGGCCCACTGCCTGGCCCGCATCGGCATCTGGAGATGGGACCGGGACGCGGACACCATCGAATGGTCGGACGAACTGTGGCGTATCGCCGGCCGCGACCCCGGGGCGGAACAGTTGTCCTTCGCCAGGTTGGGGGACTTCTTTTCCCCGCCGAGCATGGAGCGCCTGCGGCAGGCGATGGACACGGCCCTGCAGGGCGCGACGCCCTACCAACTGGAGCTGGAAATGCTGCGGCCGGACGGGGACATATGTTGGGTGAACGCCTTCGGCGGCCCGACACGCGGCCGGGAGGGCCGCATCATCGGCCTGCACGGGACGGTCCAGGACATCACCGAAAGAAAACAGGCCGAAATCGCGCTCCGCCGGGCCATGGAGGCGGCTGAGGCCGCCAACCAGGCCAAATCCGAGTTTTTGGCCAACATGAGCCACGAAATCCGAACCCCGCTCAACGGCATCCTGGGCATGCTGCAGCTCATCCAGACCGGCGCCGCCGACCCGGAACAGGCCAGATATGCCGATATCGCCATCCAGTCGGGCAAACGCCTGACCTGCCTTCTGTCAGACATCCTGGACTTCTCCAGCATGGAGGCGGGCAAGATGACCCTGCACGCCGAGCCCTTCGACATCAGGGAGGTGCTGCGCCATGTGGAGGAGCTTCTGCACCCCGCGCATCTGCAATCCGGCGCGCCCCTGCGCCTTTGCGTAGACCCCGCCCTGCCGGCCCGGGTCAAGGGCGACGCCACGCGCGTGCAGCAGGTGCTGACGAACCTCGTGGGCAACGCCCTCAAATTCACCGATTCGGGGAGCGTGACCCTGGAGGCGTGCCCCCTGCCGCCGTGCCGGGCGGGCGAGTCGCGGGTGCTGTTCGTTGTTTCGGACACGGGCTGCGGCATCCCGGACGAGAAACTGGAGACGCTGTTCAAGCCCTTTGTCCAGGCCAGCACGGGGTACGCCCGGAGCTACCAGGGGGCGGGGCTGGGATTGTCCATCGTCAAGCGGCTCGTGGAGCTGATGGGCGGGTCCATCGCCGTGGAGAGCGAGGTGGGGGTCGGCACGACCTTCCACGTGGCGCTGCCGTTTACGGCCGTGGGAGCCCTCTGAGCGCCTGAGGCCGACCCAAGGCGCGCGAAACCCCCACCGGTGACGAATGACGCCGTCATCCGGGAGAAACACCGGGGCGGTTGCGCACGTACCGGGCTTTTTTGGGGAGTGTTTTGCCATCGCCCCCCCTTGCCAACCGTCCCCTTTTCGACTAAGTATCCCTGTTCCCCATCACACACATCCCGGAGCGGCCCCGGGTGCCCGGGCGCAATCGCGCAGGGTTTGACGGGCCTGGACCGGGATGGAGGAAAAAAACCCAAGGAGATCGAAACCATGGCCTATGTCAGCATGAAGCAGCTTCTGGAGACCGGCGTCCACTTCGGCCACCAGACCCGGCGCTGGAACCCCAAGATGCGCCCCTACATCTTCGGCGCCCGCAACGGCATCCACATCATCGACCTGCAGCAGACCGTCAAACTCTACCAGAAGGCCCACGACTTCATCGTGGACACCATCGCCCAGGGCGGCAAGCTCATCTTCGTGGGCACCAAGCGCCAGGCCCAGGACTCGGTCAAAAAAGAGGCCGAGCGCGCCGGACAGTTCTTCGTCACCAACCGGTGGATGGGCGGCATGCTCACCAACTTCCAGACCATCAAAAAGAGCATCGAGCGCCTAAAGACCCTGGAACGCATGTTCGAGGACGGCTCCATCAACCGGTTCCCCAAAAAGGAAATCGTGATGATGAACCGCGAGGTCCAAAAGCTCAATCTGGCCCTGGGCGGCATCAAGGACATGGACGGCCTGCCCCAGGCCGCCTTCGTCATCGACCCCAAGCGCGAGGAGATCGCGGTCCAGGAATGCCGCAAGCTCGGCATCCCGGTGGTGGCCGTGGTGGACTCCAACTGCGATCCGGACCTGATCGACTACATCATCCCGGGCAACGACGACGCCATCCGGGCCATCAAGCTGTTCGCCGCCTCCATCGCCGAGGCCTGCCTGGAAGGCGAGGCCATGCACAAGGAGCGCGATCCCAGGGAGGCCGCCAAGACCGCCGAGAAGGCCCCGGAGAACCCTGCCGAGGAAGCCCCGGCCACGGAAGAAACCAGCGAGGAGGACGCGTAACATGGCTGAGATATCCGCCCAAACGGTCAAGACCCTGCGCGACAAGACCGGCGCGGGCATGATGGACTGCAAAAAGGCCCTGCAGGAATGCGGCGGCGACGAGGAAAAAGCCGTCTCCTGGCTGCGCGAGAAGGGCCTGTCCAAGGCCCAGAAACGCGCCGGCCGGGCCACCTCCGAGGGCGTCGTGGGCTCCTATATCCACTCCACGGGCAAGATCGGCGTCCTGGTCGAGGTCAAGTGCGAAACCGACTTCGTGGCCCGGTCGGAGCGCTTTTTGGAGTTCGCCAAGAACGTGGCCATGCAGATCGCCGCGGCCAACCCGGTGTGTCTGGCCCCGGCCGACGTGCCGCCCGACCTTTTGGCCAAGGAACGCGAGATATACAAGCACCAGGCCATGGCCGAGGGCAAGCCCGAACAGATCGCGGAAAAGATCGTCGAGGGGCGGATCAAGAAGTTCTACAAGGAAGTCTGTCTGTTGGAACAGCCCTTCATCAAGGACGACAAGGTGTCCATCCAGGACCTCATGAACGAACTCGTCGGGGTCATCGGAGAAAATATCCAGATCGGGCGCTTCGTGCGCTTCGCCCTGGGCGAAGACGCCCAGTAGGCGACGAGACGACACACGAAAACGGGCCGCAAGGCCCGTTTTTTTTGGGATGCCCGGCGCACCGCGCCAAGGGCGCCCCCGAACCGCCCCCGCGCACGCACCGGTTGCCGGAACCACCGGCCGGGTTTACATACCCGGACGGACCCGAAGCGTCCCGGCCGCGCGGCGGCCCAACCACCTTCCCTGGAGGAAACATGGCCGGTTTGCGATTTTCGAGGGTTTTGCTTAAGATAAGCGGCGAGGCCTTGGCCGGCGGCCGGCCTTTCGGCCTGGATACGGCCACGATCGGCGCGTTCTGCCGGGACATCGCCCAGGCCGCCGCCGCCGGAGCCCAGATTTCCCTGGTCATCGGCGGGGGCAACATCTTTCGCGGCGTGTCCGAGCAGGCCGCGGGCATGGACCGGGCCTCGGCCGACTATATGGGCATGCTGGCCACGGTCCTAAACGCCCTGGCCGTGCAGGACGCCCTGGAAAAACTCGGACTGACCACCCGGGTCATGTCCGCCATCGCCATGCGGGAGGTCTGCGAGCCGTACATCCGCCGCCGGGCCATGCGCCACCTGGAAAAAGGACGGGTGGTCATCTGTGCCGCCGGGACCGGAAACCCCTATTTCACCACGGATACCGCCGCCGCCCTGCGGGCCATGGAACTGCGCGCCCAGGCCATCCTCAAGGGCACCAAGGTGGACGGCGTCTATGACAAGGATCCGGTCAAGCACGACGACGCGGTCAGATTCGAGCGGCTGACGTACATGGACGTCCTGAAGAAACAGCTCCGGGTCATGGACGCCACGGCCATTTCCCTGGCCATGGACAACAACCTGCCCATCGTGGTCTTCAACATGTTCACGGCGGGCAATCTCACCCGGGTGCTCGCCGGGGAACCCGTGGGCACCATCGTCGAAGGAGAGAACTAGGATGCGCGAAGCCATCAAGGACGCCGAAGACAAAATGAAAAAGGCCCTGGCCAGCCTGGACAAGGAATTCTCCCGTCTGCGCACCGGACGGGCCACCACCGGTCTTCTGGACGGCATCCGCGTCGACTACTACGGAACGCCCACGCCGCTCGACCAGATCGCCTCCGTCTCCACGCCCGACTCCCGGACCATCACCATCCAGCCCTGGGACCGCAAGGCCTTCGCGGACGTGGAAAAGGCCATCCTCAAGTCCGATTTGGGACTGACCCCGGTCAACGACGGCAAGATCATCCGCATCGGCATCCCCCCCCTGACCGAGGAACGCCGCAAGGACCTGGTCAAGGTGGCCAAGAAGTACACCGAGGAGGCCAAGGTGGCCGTGCGCAACGTCCGCCGCGACGCCAACGAAATCCTCAAGAAGAAAAAAAACGACAAGTCCATCTCCGAGGATGAGCAGCACAAGGGCCAGGAGGAAATCCAAAAACTCACCGACTCCTACGTGGCCAAGGCCGACGCCGCTCTGGCGAAAAAAGAAAAAGAAATCATGGAGATATAGCACTGATCGGTGAAGACTTGCCCCGCCACGTGGCCGTGATCATGGACGGCAACGGCCGGTGGGCGCAACAACGCGGGCTGCCGCGCAGCGAGGGCCACAAGGCCGGGACCGAGGCGGCCAAGGCCGTGGTCACCCGTTGCCGGGAACTCGGGATCGGGCATCTCACCCTGTACACCTTCTCCCGGGAGAACTGGGGAAGGCCCAAGGAGGAGATTTCGTTCCTGTTCGACCTCCTGACCCGGTTCGTCACCCGCGAGGCGGACTCCCTTCTCGAACGCGACATCCGTCTGTCCGTTCTCGGCGAACTCGCCGAGCTGCCCCTGGCGCCGCGCCGGGCCCTGTCCCACGTGATCAAGAAGACCGCCGGCTGCCGGACCATGCGTCTGAACCTGGCCCTCAACTATTCTGGCCGGGAGGAAATCCTGCGCGCCTGCAGGGCGCTTGCTGCCAAGGGCGTATCCCCGGAGGAAATCACGGCCGAGCGGTTCGAGGCCGAACTGTATACCGCCGGACAGCCCGACCCGGATCTGGTCATCCGCACCAGCGGGGAACTGCGCATCAGCAACTACCTTTTGTGGCAGTCGGCATACAGCGAGTTTGTCTTCCCCGAGGTGCTCTGGCCGGACTTCACGCCCGACGAGTTCGACAAGGCCGTCGCGGAATACCGGTCGCGACGCAGACGCTTCGGACTGACCGGGGAGCAGGCGGGAACGGACTAAGCCCGGATGTCGGCGGCGCGCCCCAGGTCAATGGGACATGTAATTGGTCAGGACCTGGATGAATTTTTCCAGGACCCGGCGGCTGTCCCCGCCCTCGTCCAGCAGGGCCTCCTCCTGGCACCGAGACAGATACCGCCGCAGGATGAGCCCGCTGGCGGCGGTCAGGGCGGAACGCACGGCCTTCACCTGCACCAGGATGTCCTCGCACTCCTTGCCGTCCTCAATCATTTTCTGGATGCCCCGGACCTGGCCCTCGATGCGCTTGAGCCGAGTCAGGATGGTTTTGCGCAGGGCGTCCTGCTCATCGAGATTGTGCATCGTTTTCCCGCCTTTTTGTCCTGATGGCTGATTTCTGGCTTGCCCCGTGGTGTACCCCCGCGTCCCCCCGCATGCAACCGGAGACGCGCCCATGATCCCCCTGCGACAGGTTTCGGGCGAAATCAGGCCCTTTTGCCGATCGGCTCCGGGCTCGACCGCCAGAGCGGGCTTTTCGTTTCTGCGCCGGTCATTCCACATGATCCGATAAAAAATTATTGTTGAACAATAATTTTTTATCGTTTACATCCAATTTGCCGTTGCCGCCGGCCCGCGATCCGGACGCGTTCGCCCCGCGGCGCTCACGGCCATCAACGACTGAGACCGGAGGACCTATGAAGACCCTTTTGCTGCTCATCGTGGCCGGAGCCCTGATCCTGACCACGAGCGGATGCGCCACGACACGCCACGGCTCTGACGTAAGCGGCCGCTGCCGCGAAACCACCCTGGCCGGGCACGATCTGGGAAGGCTGGCCATCCTGGCCAGGATGGTCCGGGACGGAGGCATCCCCAATGCCGCCGAGAAAGAAGACGCGGCCGCCCGGGCCGCCGCCGCAGCCCTGACCGCCCAGGGCACGGCCACGCTCGTGGCCGCCGATTCCCTGGTCACCGGTCTGGCCCTGCCCTGGCCGGACGCGGGCGACGCGGAGCTTGCCGCCGCCGCGCGGGCATCCGGCATCGACACCGTGGCCGTGTTGACCATCACGGAATACACCGGCAAGCTCCACCTGGGCCTGCCCGCCCTGTGGGGCACGGAAACAAGCTACCGCTACGAACTGCGCCTGCTCGACGTCAAAACCGGCCACCTGCTGCTCGACGCCCGGCGCTTCGGGCAGCGGGGCGGACCTTTTCTGGTCCGGGGGCTTGACGATTTGCACGCCGACTTTCAAAACGACCTGAACGAACTCGTCCGGGGCAAACAGGCCTCGTGACCGGGGAGGATATCCATGGACAACCTCGGCCGTATCCGCTCCGTCAGCCGGACCTTCAAGGCCCTGTGCACGGTCCTCATGGTCCTTCTCCCCCTTGGGCTGGCGGCCTATTGGACCTTTTTGAACGAACTGCCCGGCTCCATGCTGGAGCCTCTGCCCGTGGCCCCGTCAACGAAGCTCGACGCCGGCCTGCGCCTGCTCGGGTTTTTGGCCACCATGATCCCCTGCGGCGTGCTTCTGTACGCCGTGTGGCGCCTGCGCAGGCTGTTTTCCCTGTACATGACCGGGCGCATCTTCGGACCGGAGAACGTGGCCTGCTACCGGGGGCTGGGCAAGGCCCTGCTGTTGTGGGCCGGGGCGTCCTTCGTGCAGACGCCGCTTTTGTCCATCATCGTCACCCTGCCCAATCCTCCCGGAACCAGGCTTTTGATGCTCGGCGTGGGCTCGGGAGAGCTTGGATTCCTGTTTCTGGGAGGTCTGGTCCTTGTGGTATCCTGGGTCATGGACGAGGGCCGCAAGCTCGACGAGGAACAGGCCCTGACCGTCTGAGCGCCACGCGCACAACCGCTGCCGCGCCTCCGGCCCGAACCCGGAGGCGCGGTGTGAGCCGCCGCCATGCCCATCATCGTGAACCTGGACGTCATGCTCGCCCGCCGCAAGATCTCCTCCAAGGAGCTGGCCGAGGCCGTGGGCATCACCGCCCAGAACCTGTCCATCCTCAAGACCGGCAAGGCCAGGGCCATCCGGTTCTCCACGCTTTCGGCCATCTGCCGCAAGCTCGACTGCGCGCCGGGGGACATCCTGGAATACCGCGAGGAGGACCCCTCGTCGGAGTAGTCACGACGATCCGTCGTCCCTTCCCTTTTTATCGGGAAGGGAATATCACCAGGATCATGCCGTGCGTCCGGACCCGCCTGTGCGCTCTTCTTCTCGCCCTCATCGGGGCGCTGGTCGCCCCCTGCCCCGATATCCTCGGCCAGGACCTCAAAAAGGCCGTACTCATCCCCCAATGGGAGCCCCAGGCCCAGTTCGCGGGCTACTACGTGGCCCTGGCCAAGGGCTTCTACCGCGCCCGGGGCGTGGACATGACCATCCTGCGCGGCGGCCCCAAAAGCCCGCCCTCGCGGCTTCTGGCCGACGGCCGGGCCACCTTCGGCACCTTCTTTCTGCCCACGGCCATCAAACTGCGCGCCGACGGCCTGCCCCTGGTCAACATCTGCCAGATCGTGCGCCGCTCCTCGCTTCTGCTCATCGCCCGCAAAGACAGCGGCATCCGCGAGCCCAAGGACTTAAGCGGCCGCCGGGTGAGCATGTGGGGGCCGGAGTTCCGGCTCCAGCCCGAGACCTTCTTCCGCAAGCACGGCCTCGCCATCATCCCCAAACCCCAGGGGTTCACCGTGGACCTGTTTCTGCGCGGCGGCGTGAACGTGGTCTCGGGCATGCTCTACAACGAATACCACACCCTCTTAAACGCCGGCCTGGACCCGGACGAACTGACCGTCTTCGCCATGGACGACTACGGCCTGAGCTTCCCCGAGGACGGCATCTACTGTCTGGAACACACCCTGCAAACCGATCCCGGGCTGTGCCGGGCCGTGGCCGAGGCCTCCCTTGAAGGCTGGAAGTGGGCCTTCGAACACCCGGAGCAGGCCCTGGACGTGGTCATGAGCCACGTCAACGCGGCCAACCTGCCCACCAACCGCATGCACCAGAAATGGATGCTGGCCCGGATGCAGGACATCATCGCCCCCCCGGGCGTGACCGCCGCGCCCGGCTCCCTGTCCCGGATCGAATACGAGGCCGTGGCCGAGGCCATGCGCGAGGCCGGGCTCATCACCTCCATTCCCCCTTACGAGGCGTTTTATGCCGACCTCGCCAAGTAGCCCCAGACGCCTGGGCCTGGGGTTCAAGCTGGCCCTGTTCATCCTGACCAGCACCACGCTCATCTTCGCGGCCGCGTTCGCCTACAACTACCAGTGCTCGCGCAAGCTCATCCTCAAAAACGTGGAGGAGAGCGCCAGAAACCTGGCCCACGACTCGGTCCAGCGCATGGAGACGGTCTTCGCCGGGGTCGGCCGCATCCCCACCTTCCTGGCCTTCACCCTGGACGAATCCTTCCCGGACATCGCCGAACTCAAGGAATTCCTGCGCGACTTCCTGCACGCCGTGCCCGAGGTCTTCGGCTCCACCGTGGCCTTCGAGCCCTACGCCTTCGACCGCCGGGCCAGGTTCTTCGCCCCCTACTCCTTCAAGGACAAGGACGGCCTGGGCTTCACCATGCTCGGCGGCGACGACTACGACTATTTCCTTATGGATTGGTACCTGATCCCCAAGGAACTGAACCGGCCCATGTGGAGCGAGCCCTATTTCGACGAGGGCGGCGGCAACGTGCTGATGACCACCTTAAGCGTCCCCTTCCACCTCGGCGAAAAAAAGACCTTCGCCGGCGTGGTCACCGCGGACATCTCCCTGGACTGGCTCAAGACCCTGGTGGCCAGAATCTCGGTCTACAACTCCGGCTACGCCTTCCTCCTGAGCAAGAACGGCGTGTTCGTGGCCCATCCGGAAAAGCGCTACCTCATGCGCGAAAGCGTCTTCAGCCTGGCCGAGTCCCTCGCCAGCCCGGAACTGCGCGAGATCGGCAGGGCCATGGTCCGGGGCAAGGAGGGGTTCGCCCGGCTGCCCGAGGCGTTCACGGGCAAACCGGCCTGGGTCTACTACGCCCCGGTGCCCTCCACGGGCTGGTCCATGGGCATCATCGTGCCCGAGGCCGAGCTTTTCGCCGACCTGCACTCCTTAAGCCGCGAAATCGTGACCATCGGGCTGGCCGGGTTCGCCATCCTCTTCGCGGTCATCGCCGCCATCTCCATCCGCATCACCCGGCCCCTGCGCGCCCTGGCCCAAAAGACCACGGAGATCGCCAAGGGCAACCTGGACGTGGACCTGCCCGCCGTGCGCGGCACGGACGAGGTCTGCGAACTCTCCCGGTCCTTCCAGGACATGCGCAACGCGCTCAAGGACTACATCGCCAACCTGACCGAGACCACCAAGGCCAAGGAGCGCATGGAGTCCGAACTCAAAATCGCCAAGAACATCCAGATGAGCTTTCTGCCCAAACGCTTCCCGCCCTTCCCGGACATCGGCCATTTCGACCTGCACGCGGCCCTGGTCCCGGCCCGGGAGGTCGGCGGCGACCTGTACGACTTTTTCCTGCTCGACGACACGCACCTGTTTCTCTCCGTGGGCGACGTCTCGGGCAAGGGCGTGCCGGCCGCGCTGTTCATGGCCGTGACCAAGACCCTGGTCAAAGGCAACGCCGAACCCGACACGGACCCGGCCGACATCCTGACCAGGGTCAACGCCGAACTGTGCGTGGAAAACGAGCAGATGCTGTTCGTGACCATGTTCTGCGCCATCCTGGACTTCACCACCGGCGAACTCGTCTTCTCCAACGCCGGGCACAATCCGCCCGTGCTGCTGCGCGCGGGGGGCGAAACCGACTTCCTTGCGGTGCCGCGCGGCGTGTTTCTGGGCATCATGGACGACTCCGCGTACCGCACCGGCCGCATCACCCTGGCCCCGGGCGACGCGCTTCTGGTCTACACCGACGGCGTCACCGAGGCCATGAACGAGGCCGAAGAGCTCTATTCCAGCGCGCGGCTCCTGGAGCTTCTGCGCGCGGCGAACCGCGCCGACGCCACGGCCCTGACCAACACGGTCATGGAATCGGTCCTGGCCTACGAGGGCGACGCGCCCCAGGCCGACGACATCACCGTGCTGGCCGTGGTCTACAAGGGATGACCGGCGACGCCGGCCATCTGGCCACCGGCCGGCGCGGCGAGGACCTGGCCGCCGACCATCTGCTCCGGACGGGGTGGCGCATCGTGGCCCGCAACTGGCGCTGCCGCCACGGGGAGATCGATTTCGTCTGCCAGAACGGCGACACCCTGGTCTTCGTGGAGGTGAAAACCCGCATCGCCTCGCCCCAGGCCGACCCGGCCGGGGCCGTGACCGCCACCAAACGCGGCCGGATCGTCAAGGCCGCCTCGGCCTTCCTCACCAGCCGCGACGCCTGGGATTCGCCCTGCCGCTTCGACGTCGTGACCATCCTGGAAACCCCTGACGGGCCGCGCGTCGAGCATATCGAAAACGCCTTCGAGGCCTCGGCATACATGGGAAGGGGCTATCAGCCGTTTTGAGACGCAAGACACCGGCGGACAACCGGGCATGTCCCAAGGAGATACCGGCATGCGCTACCCCATCACCCTGGAACGCCTGGACGATCGGACCGTCATGGCCACCTGCCCCACCGTGCCGGAAATCATGACCGCTGGGAAAGATGAATCCGACGCCCTGGATATGGCCCTGGATGCGGCGCTGACTGTGTTTTGCGCCATGATGGACGATAACGAGGATATTCCCCTGCCCTCTGACATCGACCCGGACGCACCGTTCATCGAACTGCCGCCCATGGCCGTGGTGAAGCTGGCCATCTACCAGGGCATGCGGGACCAGGGGGTGAGCCAGCTCAAGATGGCGGCGCGCCTGCATACCGACCCGAAATCCGTGCGGCGGCTTCTGGATCTGTACCATCGCTCCAAGTGGGACCACCTGGAGATGGCGCTGGAGGCGCTGGGGTATCGCGCCGTGGTGCGGGTGGAGCCGTCGCCGATCTACCCGGGATTCTTTGGGGGGAAGGTGAAGGAGCGGGTGGTGGGGTGAGGGCTATCGCTGTACACGCTGTACCGGTGTACACATCATGTCTTCTCATCATGCGAACACTTAATTTATGATGTTATATCATTGGACGCTAAATTCGTAGTTAATCTTTATTTAAAGTTTCCACTAGAAACAGTGACATAGATCCTGCTAGATTTACAACTAACTTTGCATGACGAGACAACGGGCGAACATGTTTCATGCTCTTACCATGTGCGTCACCGAGCTTATTTCGAAGTGATCCTAATCCATTAACTACAGCTGAGCAGCCCCCTAAAATTTGTTTAAATAATTTTTCGGTGTGTTGTTCTGGTGACAAATTTAAGCAGTCGGAAACAAGCTTGTAAAGTTGATGAAACTCGATCTTTTCGTCATAAATAATTTCTTTCTTTTCAAGGATATGCTTACAAACAGTCTCCAAAAGTGTCCTTCCTGCAGTTATGGCTCCTTCGGGATCATTGGCTTGCCGTTCTAATGCTTTTTTCCAAGCGCGATTGATGCTCTCACTGTTAAGGACTTCTAATCCAAACGTAACTTCAGGGTTAACAATTCCAAGTGAAGTACTCTCTAGATATGAAAGTAAGCTGTCAAACTCTCCCCACAAAAAATCTCTTCTTCCAGCATATGTTTGCGATTTCTTACTTATAAAACTCCAAAACTGAGACAATGATCTAATGAACACGAGCCATCTAGGAATATATTGCGATAAATTATTATCTTTAACAAAATAACTTCTTAGTTCTTTAAATGCAAAATCTTCAGAAATTTTACCCGTAGCCTGATCAATCAGTATATTCACAAGAGCTTGAGCTCTTTCGTAATCATCGGATACTTCTTCTAAAATACCCATATTGTTAACACCTAATCATGTTGGCAAACAACTTAAGAGGCATCTAATCTTTAAGAGTACTCCGCAATGCACTTGAGGAGTGTTTTATTATTTTTATAATATTGTTACTTAGAGATCCACATTGAATCTCAACAGAATAATTTCGTCCTTCTTTATTCCCACGAATTGTTATTAAATTATATTTTTTAATATATTCAAAATGTTGAAATGCAGTAGAAAAAGTTGAGCTTACGCCTCCAACCTGGTCCTTAATACACGAACAATTTAAAATTATATCGCGAGTTGCATAATAATTAGATCTAACTGCATACCCAGACCCAAAGTGGCAAGGCTGCTCCACATGCTCCCATTTCCATATAGCAGAAATAACGCCTATAGATTTCTCATTTCCTCCTTGATTGGTATCAACATTATTAACGAAAGCATTAGCAATCGCTACCTTATTTTTCTTAATCTCTTCTACAGAAAGACTCATATATTTACCTTTTCAATCGATCTTTCTTCGTATACCAAAATGAAAAACATATACGATTAAGGTATTCAATCCTACACTCTCCAAAGCAAGCCTGAAATCTAAATTCACCCCGCCCTTCTCATCGCCGCCGTCAGCACCCCCGCCCCGACCAACACGCCGCCGCCGGCCTTGCGGATGACGCTGACAAAGCGCGGGTTGGCGAGTCGGCCGCCGGCCCGGGCCGCGAGCGCCGCGTACATATAGGCGTTGACCGCCGCAAGCACGGTGAAGGTGGCCCCGAGAAGCACCAGTTGCGGCGGGACCGGCCGCGCATGGGACACGAACTGCGGCAGAAACGCGATGAAAAACATGATGCTTTTGGGATTTAAGACCGTGACGCAAAAGGCCTGCGCGAACCGGGCCTTTGACGCGCTTGCGGGATCGGCGGCGAGCGGGCCGCCTTTTTCCCGGAGCATTTTCACGCCGAGCCACACCAGGTAGGCCGCGCCGATCCATTTCACCACGGAAAAAAGCGCGGCGGACGTCGCCAGAAGCGCGCCGAGCCCGAGCATGGACAGGGTGATGGCGGTGAGGTCGCCGAGGGTGACGCCCGCGACCAGCGGCAGCACGTTTTTTTTGCCGTCGGCGAGGCCCCGACTGACCAGGAGCATGACGGTGGGACCGGGGATGACCAGAACGACGGCGGAGGCGGCGATAAAGGCCAGATAAAGTTCCAGGGGCATGGGGCATTCCTCCCGCCCCATCAATACGCCCTTCCCTATTCGCCTTCAACCATCCGCATGCCCTCCCCGGGAAGTATTTCACGCGGTCGTCCTGTGTTCCCGGGCGTCGATCGGCCGTTTCGCGCGCGATCGACGCCCGGTATCAGGGGGTCCGGGGGGATGTTCCCCCCGGGCGGGGCTGGGGGAGGCAGCCCCGCTTCACGGGGCTCAATCCGCCTGCATGCGGATGAACGAGGGAATCTCGAACTCCTCCTCGTCGAAGATGAATTCCTCCTCGCCAGGGGCGTGGGCCTTCAGCGGCGCCTGGGGGACCATGGCCTCGGGGTTCTTTTTCACGCCCTTGCGGATGTAGGCCGGGATGTTGATGTCGTTGGCCGTGGCCGCGGTCAGGACCTTGGCGGCCCGGGGGCTTTGCAGGACGTGGCCGGGCTGGGCGGGCTGGCCGCCGCCCCCGCCGGACGGGGCGGAGCCGCCGGTCTGGCGCGAGCGCATGATCGGGGTGACGTTTTCGGCCTGGCGCTCTTCCGCGCGGCCGGCGACGCCCTGGGCCTGGGCCATGCGTTCGCTGTCGATGCCGGTGGCGATGACGGTGATGCGCATCTCGTCCGTGGCGTCCTGGTCGAAGACGGTGCCGAAGAAGACCTTGGCGTCCTCGTGCACGGCCTCGGTGATGGTGGAGGCGGCCTCGTCGACCTCCTCGATGGTCAGGTCCGGGCCGCAGGTGATGTTCATGAGCACGCCGCGCGCGCCGTCGATGGTCACGTCTTCCAGAAGCGGGCTGGTGATGGCCTTGAGCGCGGCCTCGCGGGCGCGGGATTCGCCCCGGGCCACGCCGAAGCCCATCATGGCCAGTCCCATTTCGGACATGACGGCCTTGACGTCGGCGAAGTCCAGGTTGATCAGGCCCGGGACCATGATCAGGTCGGAGATGCCCTTGACCGCGAAGTACAGGACCTCGTCGGCTTTTTTAAGCATTTCCAGGAAGGTGGCCTTCTTGGAGGCCAGGGACAGCAGGCGGTCGTTGGGGATGGTGACGATGGAGTCCACCACCTCGCGCAGGGCCTGCACGCCCTTTTCGGCCTGGATGAGCCGTTTCTTGCCTTCGAAGTAGAAGGGCTTGGTGACCACGGCCACGGTCAGGGCGCCCATTTCCTTGGCCACCTGGGCGATGACCGGCGCGGCCCCGGTGCCGGTGCCGCCGCCCATGCCGGCGGTGATGAAGACCATGTCCGCGTCGCCGATGGTCTCGCGGATGAGGTCGATGCTTTCCAGCGCGGCGTCGCGGCCGACCTCGGGGTTGGCCCCCGCGCCCAGGCCCTTGGTCAGCTTCTCGCCGATCTGGAGCCTAAATTCCGCCTTGGACTTGCTTAGGGCCTGCATGTCGGTGTTGGCGGTGATGAAGGTGACGCCCTTGAGGGCCGAGCAGATCATGTTGTCCACGGCGTTGCTGCCGCCGCCGCCCGCGCCCACGACCTTGATGCGCGCGTTCGATCCGGTATCGAGTTCAAAGTATTCCATTTCCGTTCCTCCCCCTGGATGGTCTCCTTGAATGCTCCCCGTACGAAACCCCAGCCGTTACTTCACATCCACAAACCACTTACGCATCCTCCCCAGGATGCGGTTGAAGACATTTTCGTCCCGGATGCGGAAGCGTTGCTCCACGCCTTCCTTTTCCGCGCCGTACATCAGAAGCCCCACCGCCGTGGCGTACTTGGGGCTGTGGACCACGTCCTTCAGGCCTCCCACCTTGTCCGGGAAGGCCACGCGGGTGGGCAGGTTGAAGATCTGTTCGCCCAGTTCCTGGATGCCTTCGATAAGCGCCGTGCCGCCGGTCAGGACCACGCCCGCGCCGATAAGGCTCTTCATGCCCGAGCGGATGAGCTCCTGGTCCACCAGGGCCAGCATCTCCTCCACCCGGGGTTCGCATATCTCGGCCAGCACCTGGCGCGAGAGGCGTCTGGGTTCGCGGCCGCCGACGCTGGTGACCTCGATGATCTCGTCTTTCTGCACCAGGTCGGCCAGGGCGCAGCCGTACTTGATCTTGATGGCCTCGGCGCTGGCCATGGGCGTGCGCAGGCCGAAGGCGATGTCGTTGGTCAGGTTGGCCCCGCCCAGGGCCAAAACGGCGGTGTGCTTGATGGAGTCGTTGGCGAAAAGGGCCACGTCCGTGGTGCCGCCGCCGAGATCGACCAGGGCCACGCCGATCTCGCGCTCCTCGTCGGTCAGGACGGCCTTGGCCGAGGCCAGGGATTCGAGCACGATGTCCGAGACGTCGAGCCCGGCCCGGTGGCAGGAGCGGATGATGTTCTGGGCGCTGGTCACCGCGCCGGTGACGATGTGCACCTTGACCTCCAGGCGCACGCCGGCCATGCCCAGCGGATCGGCGATGCCCCGCTGGTCGTCCACGATGAACTCCTGGGGCAGGATGTGGATGACCTCGCGGTCCAGCGGGATGGCCACGGCCTTGGCCGCGTCGATGACCCGCTCCACGTCGCGCTGGGCCACCTCGCCGCCCTTGACGGCGATGACCCCGTGGCTGTTGAAGCCCTTGATGTGGCTGCCGGCGATGCCCGCGTAGACCGAGCGTATCTCGCACCCGGCCATGAGTTCGGCCTCTTCCAGGGCCTTTTTGATGGACTGCACGGTCTGTTCGATGTTGACGACCACGCCCTTGCGCAGCCCGTTGGACTGGGCGGTGCCGATGCCCACCACGTCCACGCCCTCGGGCGAGAGTTCGCCCACCACCACGCAGATCTTGGTGGTCCCGATGTCCAGTCCGACGATGAGTTCCGATTTGGCCATGGCCTCCTCCCCTTCCTGTCTCCGTCATGTCGCCGCCGCGCCCTCCCGCGCCCCCACGCCGGAAAACGCGATGTCCGCGGCTAGGTCCGTTTCTCCACCCAGACCTTGTCGTCCTGGGCGGTGATGATCCCCACCTTGTCCAACTCGCCGCGCCGCTTGAGGTCGGCCCAGACGAGGTTGAGCCGGTACAGGTTCCGCATCCAGTTCTCCGAGCCGACGCACAAAAGGATGCCCGTATCCATGAGCTGCACCTCCAGGCCCCGGCCCCAGCTCAGACGTATCCAGCCCACCTGCCCCATGGTGAATGGCGCGCGATTCCCGGCCACGGTCTTCTTGAATTCGGACAACAGGTGCAGGCGTTTTTCCATTCCGGCCTCGACCTCGATCTGGGGCAGGGACACGAAGGCCCCGGCCTCGACCTTGTCGATGAGCCGGCCGGTCTCGTCGCAGTAGTACAGCGCCCCCTCGTAATGCACGAGATAGGCGGGCACGCGTTCGGTGACCTGGATGGACACGGTGCCGGGCAGCACCCGCTTGACCGAGGCCGTCTCGATCCAGGGGTCGCGCACCAGGGCGAGGCGGACCTTTTCCATGTCCAGGGCCATCAGGTTGTCGCCCAGGGTGATCTCGGCCAGGGCGCGCACATGGTCCTCGGCCAGCCGGTTCGTGCCCTGGATCTCGATGCGGGTCAGGTCGAAGTAGTTCACCGTGGTCAGCCAGCGGTACCCGGCCAAAAGCCCGACGCTCACGGCCGCGATGACCGCCACGGCGAAGCCCATGGACATGATCCTGGCGAAAAACCCGCCCACGGACTTGAGGCTGACCATGGGCGCCCGGGGCTGCGAAAAACGGGGCGCGCCGAGCGTCCGGTTGCGGTTCCCGGTCGAGCGCCACTTCCTGGCCGGGGCCTGCTTGACGGGCGAGGGCACGGTGTAGGCGTTCTTGCGCTTCCGTGAGACGGACACACCGGAGAGGCTCCCGACCCGCACGCTCATGACGCCACCCTCACCTCGAGTTCCAGTTTTTGGCCGAACCTGGCAAAAACAGCCTCCCGCGCCGCCGCGATCAGTTCAAAGGCCTCCCGGCTCGTGCCCCCGCCGCGATTGACCAGAAAATTGGCGTGCATCGCGGAAAATTCCATGCCCCCCAGGCTCCGGCCCCGAAATCCGGCCAGATCCAGAAGCCTGCCGGCGCTTTGGCCCTCGGGGTTCTTGAACACGCATCCCGCCGTGGCCGCCGTAATGGGCTGGGTGGCCTTCTTTTTCGCCAGGGCGGTCCGGGCCTCGGCCCGTACGGCCCCGGCGGTGGAGACCGGAAGATCGAGAAGGACCCGGGCGATCATGAAAAAGCCCTCCACCCCGGCGAGCGAAAACCGCCGGTAGCCCGTGGAAAATTCCCCCGGGCCGAAGAAACCGACCCCGGACCCGGCCGTAAAGGCCCATACGCCGGCGAGCACGCCGGCCATGTCCCGGCCGTAGGAACCGGCGTTGCCGGCCACGGCCCCTCCCACGGTCCCCGGGATACCGGACATCCCGGCCAAACCCGCCAGACCGCGCCGCGCGCACCAGGCCACCAGCCGCTGCAGGGCGAAACCGCCCGGGACGCTGACCCGGACATGCCCGTCCGGCGCGCCGGGGACGATCTCCGGTTCGCCACCCCGGGCAAAAGAGACCACGACCAGACCGAGGCGGCCGTCGGCGGCCAGGAGGTTGCTGCCTCCGCCGAGGGCCAGGGGCCGTCCGCCGAGACGCGCCAGGGCATCCGAGAGACCCTCGAGGTCATCGAGGCTCCCGAGCCGGATTTCGGCCTGGGCCTGCCCGCCCAGCCTGAGCGTGGTCCGATTCGCCAGGACCGGTCCTTCCAGGATCTCAAGCGTCACCCGCCCGCTCCAGATAATGTTGCCCCACCTGCCACACGTTGCCCGCCCCCAGGGTCACAAGCAGATCCCCCGGGCCCAGGACTCCGGGCAACGCCGCCTCCACCGATGCGAAATCCGGGAAAAAGGACACCCGGGTCTTGCTCACCTGGGTGATGCCCCGGGCCAGACTCTCGCCCGACACCCCGGGGATGGGCGATTCCGAGGCCGGATAGATCTCGGTCAAGAGCAGTTCGTCCACACCCTCGAAGCAGCGGCAGAACTCCCCGAAAAGGGCCTTGGTGCGCGTGAACCGGTGCGGCTGGAAGACCACCACCAGCCGTTTGTCCGGGAAGCAGGTCCTGGCCGTGGCCAGGGTGGCCCGAATCTCCACGGGATGGTGGCCATAGTCGTCCACCACCGTGACCCCGCCGGCCTCGCCCTTGATCTCGAAACGCCGGCCCACACCGCCGAACTTGGCGAAGGCCTCGGCCACGGTATCCGTGGGGACGCCCGCCTCCAGGGCCACGCCCAGGGCCCCCAGGGCGTTTTGCACGTTGTGCCGGCCGGGGTGGTTCAGGCGCATTTCGGCCAGAAACGCCCCGTCGAGAAAGACCTCGAAGCGGCTGGACGTGCCCGTGCGCAGGATGTTGCCGCGCAGCCGGGCCTTGTCGGAAAAGCCGTACGTCAGCACCGGCCGGTTGATCCTGGGCAGAAGCCTGGCCACGCCCGGATCGTCCAGGCAGACCACGTTGACGCCATAGAAGGGGATGGAGTTGAGAAAACGCGTGAACGCGTCGTCGATGGCCTCCTGGCCGGAGTAGAAGTCCAGGTGGTCGGCGTCCACGTTGGTGACCACGGTGATGATCGGCGACAGGCACAGAAAGGAACCGTCGGACTCGTCGGCCTCGGCGATGAGGTATTCGCCCTCGCCGAGCCGCGCCCCGGCCCCGTAGGCGTTTAAGCGCCCGCCGATGATCACCGTGGGGTCCTTTCCGGCCTCGGTGAAGATGGTGGCCAGAAGCGAGGTGGTGGTGGTCTTGCCGTGGGTGCCGGCCACGGCGATGCCCGTGCGCAGGCGCATGAGCTCGGCCAGCATCTCGGCCCTGGGGATGATGGGAATGCCCCGGGACCTGGCCTCGACAAGCTCCGGATTGTCGGCGGCCACGGCCGAGGAACGGACCACCACGTCCGCCGCGCCCACGTTCTCGCGGCCATGGCCGATGGCGATGTCCGCCCCGAGCTGCGTCAGGCGCTTGACCACCGGCCCGAAGGACAGGTCCGAGCCGCCCACGTCGTAGCCCAGATTCAAGAGCACCTCGGCGATGCCGCTCATGCCCGAACCGCCGATGCCCACCATATGGATGCGGCGGACCTTGGTGCGCATACCGCTTCCGCCCGTCGGCCGCGTTTCGCTCATGCCCGGCCTCCTTCCTGTCCCCGCGAGGCGGCAAGGGCCGCCAACTCGCCGGCGATGGTCTCGGCCGCGCGCGGCGCGGCCAGCTTCCCGGCGGCATCGGCCATGGCCGCAAGTCGCTCCGGGGAGTCGAAAAGTTCCCGCGCCAGGGAGGCCAGCCCGGCCGGGGTCAGGTCCTTCTGGGCGATGAGCACGGCCGCCTCGGCCCGGGACATGAACGACGCGTTCATCGTCTGGTGATCGTGGGTGGCGAAGGGGAAAGGCACCAGGACCGCCGGTTTCTTCGCGGCGGTGATCTCGGCCAGGGTGGTGGCTCCGGAGCGGGCGACGACCAGATCGGCCCAGGCATATGCCGCGGCCATGTCCTCGATGAAATTCTCCACCACGAGTTCCCCGGAAACGGCCGTCCCGGACTGACGGCGTTTTTCGGCCACGGCGGCCGCGGCCTGGGCCACCCGTTCGAAGTCGGCCCGGCCGGTCTGGATGGTCACCCGCATGCCCGCGTCGAGCATGGCCTCCAGGGCCTCGAGCACGATGGTATTGACGGCCCGGGCCCCCTGGCTGCCGCCCAGGACCAAGACGTTGCGGCTTTGTCCGGCGGGCTTGGCCGGCGCGTCCCACATGGCCGCGATGTCCTGGCGCACGGGATTGCCGGTGACCGTGGTCTTTTTCGCCGCGAACACCCCGGCCTCGTCCGGATAGGTGACGAAAACGCGATCCACGAAGCGCCCAAGAATCCGGTTGGCCACGCCGGGGACGCTGTTCTGCTCGTGAATGGCCGACTTGACGCCCATGAGGCGGGCGGCCAGGACCGGAAAGAATCCGGCGTAGCCGCCGAATCCGGCCACCACCTGGGGCCTGAAGGATTTGAAAAAGCGCATGGCCAAAAACAGGGCCCGGGTGGACCAGACCCCCTCGACCGCCCCGCGCAGGCCCCGGCCGAAAATGCCCCTGGCCGGCAGGGCCAGGAAACGCAGGCCGAGCTTGCGGGCCAGGGGGCCTTCCGGACCCTTGCCGCCCATGAACACGATCTCCGTCTCCGGATCCCGGGCGGCCAGGGCCTGGGCCACGGCCAGGGCGGGGAAGATGTGCCCGCCGGTGCCGCCGGTGGTGATTACCGCGCGCATCATGACGCCCGCCTCCGGGAGAGATTGAGCAGCACCCCCACGCACAGGAAACAGGCCACCAGGGACGAACCCCCGTAGCTCAAAAACGGCATGGCCACGCCCTTGGGCGGCACGCAGCCCAGGACCACGGCCAGGTTGAGCAGAAATCCGAGGCCCAAAACCAGGGACATGCCGTAGGCCGTGAACCGGTCGCGCAGGTCGTCCTGGGAAAGCGCGATGCGGAAGGAGCGCCACAACAGGATGCCGATGCACAAGAACACGATGGTGACGCCGAGAAAACCCATCTCCTCTCCGAGAACGGCCATGACGAAGTCCGTATGGGCCTCGGGGAGATAGAAGAGCTTCTGCTTGCCCGCGCCGAACCCGGCCCCGGTGACCCCGCCGGAGCCGAAGGCGTAGAAGGACTGCACCAGTTGATACCCCACGTTCTGGGGGTCCTTGAACGGATCGAGAAAGGCGAACCAACGCTTGAAGCGGTAGGGGGACTGGACGATGAGCAGGCCCACGGCCGCGGCCCCGAACAGGACGGAGACGAAAAGATAGGTGAGCCGGGTGCCGCCGACCAGGCTCATGAGGAAAAAGAGCATGCCCAGAAACACCGCGCCGCCGAAATCGGGCTGCAAAAGCAGGATCAGCCCCAGCCCCCCGGTGACCACCACCGGAGGAATGAAGCCCACGCTGAACGAGCGCACCAGCTTCTGCTTCTGGCTGAAGAAATAGGCCAGATAGAAGACCAGGGCCACCTTGGCCAGTTCCATGGGCTGGATGGAGACCCCGGCCAGGGACAGCCAGCGCCTGGCGCCGCCGGCCTTGACCGAGAAAGGCGGAATGAGCGTCAGGAACAAGAGCCCGATGACCGCGAAAAGCCACAGGTACACCGGGGCGTACATGACCCGCTTGGGCATCCGGGCGAAGACGACCATGACCACAAGGCCCACCAGGGCGTACACGGCCTGTTTGCGGAAGTAGAAGTACTTACTCTCCATGGCCCGTTCGGCCATGACCCCGCTGGCCGAAAGCACCATGATCAGCCCCAGGCCGGCCAGGACCAGGGCCGAGCCCAGGAGCCAGTAATCCATCCCGGTCTGGGACCCGGAGATGTCCGCGGTGTCCTGGAGGCTCATCGCTTTTCTCCTTCAGGGGACACGGGGCCGCCCGCGAGGTTCGCGAAGGCGGACTGGAAATCCCGGCCACGGGCCTTGTAGTCGGTGTAGAGGTCGAAACTGGCTGTGGCCGGGGACAAGAGGATGACATCCCCGGGTTCGGCCCGGGCGTAGAGGGTCTCCACGGCCCCGGCCAGGGTCGGCGACCAGGAGAGCGGCACGGAGCCGGCCCAGGCCGCCTCGAAGATATCCCGGCTTGCGCCGAAAAGTCCCACCCCCTTGACGCGCCGGCGCAGAAGCGGGACCAGGCCGGCCAGGTCGCCGCCCTTGAACACCCCTCCGGCCAGAAGCCACACGGGCCGGTCGAAGGTCTCGATGGCCGCGCGCATGGCCGTGACCGTCGTGGCCTTGGAATCGTCCACAAAGACCACCCCGCGCTTTTCACCCACCACCTGGAGCCGATGGGGGGCCGGGACGAAGTCGAAAAACGCCTTTTCGGCCAGTTCCTCGGTGACCCCGAAGGGCCGGCAGGCGGCGTAGGCGGCCTCCATGTCGGCTTGGTTGTGCCGGCCGAGCAGACGCGGGCAGCGGAAGCGGTCCGAGGGGGCGAAGGTCTCGATCCGGGCCTTGGTGAATGCGCGCCCGGCCAGCATGTCCGCGAGGTCCTCCGGAACCAGGGCTAGGTCCGACGGCCCCTGCATGGCGAAAATTTTGAGCTTGGCCGAGAGGTATTCCTCCATGTCCGCGTGCCAATCCAGGTGGTTGGGAGAAAAGTTGAGCAGCACGGCCACCTTGGGCCGGAAGGTGGACACGCCCTGGAGCTGGAAGCTGCTGGCCTCGATGACGCAGACGTCGGCGGGCTTTCCGGCCAGGACGTATTCGGACAGGGGCGTGCCGATGTTGCCGCCGGTAAAGACCGAACGACCGGAGGATTTGAGCAGATGGCTTATGAGCATGACCGTGGTGGTCTTGCCGTTGGTGCCGGTGACGGCCACCATGGGCGCGTCCACGAACCAGGAGGCCAGCTCCAGTTCGGCCAGGACCTGGGCGCCCGGGCAGGAACCCATATACGGAGCCAGGGAGGCCTTGGAGACCCCGGGGCTCAACACCACCAGATCGGCCCCGGCGAAGTGTCCGGGAACATGCTCGCCGGTCACGATCTCCACGCCCCTGCCTGCGGCGTCCTCACGGAAATCGGCGGGAACGGCGGCCGGGTTTTTCTCCACCAGACGCACCCAGGCCCCCAGCCTGGACAAAAGCAGCACCGCGGTCCGGCCCGAGGCTCCGGCCCCGACCACCACGGCCGTGTGTCCGGCCAGTTGCGACGCATGCACCATGTCCCTCATGTCCCACTACCTCAGCTTGAGCGTGCTTAGGGCCAAAAGGGCCAGGAGGATGGACATGATCCACGACCGGATGATGATCTTGGATTCCGGCACGCCCATGAGCTCGAAATGATGATGCAGCGGGGCCATGCGGAAGATGCGCTTGCCGCCGCTCATCTTGAAGTAGCCGACCTGGATGATGACCGAGACGGTCTCGGCCACGAAAAGCCCCCCGACCAGGATGAGCAGGAGTTCCTGCTTGCACAGGATGGCGATGAACCCGAGAAGCCCGCCGAGGGACAGGGAGCCCACATCGCCCATGAACACCTGGGCCGGATAGGCGTTGAACCACAAAAAGCCCAGCCCCGCGCCCATGAGCGCCCCGCAGACCACGGTCACCTCGCCGACCCCGGGCACGCTCATGACCTGGAGATAACGCGCGATCTGGGCGTGACCGGCCACGTACACGAACAGGGCGAACATCCCCCCGGCCACGATCATGGGGCCGATGGCCAGGCCGTCCAGACCGTCGGTGATGTTCACCCCGTTGCTCGATCCGACCATGACCAGCATGGCGAAGGCCACGTACCACAGGCCCAGGTCCGGGCTTATGGACTTGAAAAAGGGCACGGCCAGGCGGGTGGAATACTCCGGATCGGACACCAGGATGGCGGCCGCGATCCCGGCCACCACGAGCTGTCCCAGGATCTTGGCCCTGGCGGACAGGCCCTTGTTGCGCTTCCTGACGACCTTCAGGTAGTCGTCCACAAGGCCCACGGCCCCGAATCCCACGAAGACGAAGAGCGCCAGCCACACAAAGACGTTGGCCAGATCCCCCCACAAAAGGACCGGAAGGACCACCGCGAGGCCGATGAGCAGTCCGCCCATGGTCGGGGTCCCGGCCTTGCACTGGTGGGCCGTGACGTCCTCATGGATGTACTGGCCGCATTTGAGCCTGGTCAGCCAACGGATCAGCCGGGGACCGAAAAGCACGGACAGGACCAGGGCGGTGACGAAGGCCGCGGCGGTCCGGAAGGTAATGTAGCGGAAGACGTTCAAGGCCGTGAACTGGCCGGCCAGGGGAACCAGGAGGTGATAGATCATGACCCGGCCTCCTGGTTGGCGGACCCGCCGGTCCCCTGGCACAAGGCCTGGACGAACGCCTCCATACGCATCGTTCTGGAACCCTTGAACAAGACGACTCCTCCCTTGAGTCCAAGGCCCATGAAGGCCTTGAGGAATTCGGAAGGAGAGGCCACCTGGAAAAACGGTCCTCGAAAACCCGCCGCCTCAAGCCCGGCGGCCACGTCCGGGGCGCTTCGGCCATGGAAGAACACCGCGGCCGGGGCATGCGCCGCGAGAAACCCGCCCAGCAGGACATGTTCGTTCCGGGTCGCCGCCCCGAGCTCACGCATCTCTCCCAAAACCGGGACGAAGGCCGCCCCCGCTGCCATCTCCGCCGCGGCCTCCACCGCCCGCCGCATGGACAGGGGATTGGCGTTGTAGGAGTCGTCCACGACCGTGAAGCAGCCGTGACGCCGGCAGCAGAAACGCTGTTCGGGGATTGCGGCCCGGGAGAGTCCGGCGCGAATCGCGTCCGGCCCCGCGCCGAGAAGCGACGCTGCCGCGGCCGCGGCCAGGATGTTTTCCGCGAAATGTCCGCCCCGGTAGGGTAGCGTCAGCTCGAGTTCCAGGTCTTTCAGGCAAAGCGAGAAAAGCCCCTCCCCTTCCCGGGGTCCCAGATACGCCGCCGTGAACGGCGCATCAAGCCCCCGCGTGGACATGCCCTGGACACCCGGGAAAACGCGCCTGGCCTCGGTCCACAGCTCGGGGTGGTCCATGCCGGCCAGGGCCGCTCCGCCGTCGCGCACCTGCCGCAAAAGCTCGCATTTCTCCCTGGCCACACCGGCCACGTCCCCAAAGCCCTCAAGGTGGGCCGAGCCCACATTGATCACCACGGCCAGGTCCGGGACGGCCATGGCCGCCAGATCGCGCATCTCCCCGGGAACGCTGATCCCCAACTCCATGACCCAAAACGCGTCGTCTTCGCGGGCCTCCAGAATGGACAGGGGCAGGCCGATCAGGTTATTGAAATTCTTGTAGTTTTTCGATGTCGGCCCAAGTTCGGACAAAATCGCGGCCAGAAATTCCTTGGCCGTGGTCTTGCCCGCCGATCCGGTCACGGCCACGACCTTGGCCGCCGTCCGGCGCCGCCAGTAGCCGGCCAGGCGCCCCAGCGCGGCCACCGTGTCCTTGACCAGAAGCACCGGAACCCGCATGCCCAGTTCGGGCATGGGCCGGTCGGCCAAAACCGCGCCCGCGCCCTTCCCCACAGCCTCGGCCGCGAAATGGTGCCCGTCGAAGCGCGTCCCCGGGATGCACACGAAGACCCGGCCCGGGGCCACGGCCCTGCTGTCCGTGCACACCCCCGCAAACTCCGGGTTGCCCACGTCCCCGAGATCGCCCACCGCCCCCGTGGCGGTCAGTATCTCCGACAGGGTCATGCGCACGAGCAAAGCTCCCTTATGACCGTGGGGTCATGAAACGGCCGTTTCTCGTCGCCGATCTGCTGATAGGCCTCATGCCCCTTCCCGGCCACGACCAGCACGTCCCCGGCCCCCATCTCGGACAGGGCCAGGGCCAGGGCCCGCCGCCGGTCCGGTTCCTCCAGGATCCGGGCCGCCCCGGAAAGTCCGGGCCGGGCGTCGGCCATGATGGCCAGGGGGTCCTCGTGGCGGGGGTTGTCCGAGGTCAAGACGGCCACGTCGGCATATTCGGCCACGGCCCGGGCCATAAGCGGCCGTTTGGTCCGGTCCCGGTCGCCGCCGCACCCGAAGACCACGAAAAGCCGTCCGGCGACCACCTCGCGCACGGCCTTGAGCACATTTACCAGGGCGTCGGGGGTGTGGGCGTAATCCACGAAGATATTCAGGCCCCGCTCGTTGGGCACGCGTTCGAGGCGGCCGGGCACGCCGCCGAATCCGGATAAGGCTCCCATGGCGGCCGGGGCGAGCCCCATGACCAGCCCAAGGCCCATGGCCGCCAGCAGGTTCTGGGCGTTGTGGCGGCCGATCAGCGGCGAGGCGACCTCGAAGCGGCAGCCCGCGAAGGAAACCGCAAGGGTCATGCCCGAGCCGTCGTGGTGAGTGATCTCGCCCTGAAGCGGACGCCAGTCCCCGGGTGTGAACGGCCCCAGGCCATAGCCCACGCAGCCGGGGAGCATGGCGGCAAGCCGCGCGCCGTGCGGATCGTCGAAGTTGACCACGGCCTTGTCGGGCGCGTCCAGGTAGGTGTTGAACAGCTTTGCCTTGGCCCGGAAGTAGGACTCCATATCCTTATGATAGTCCAGATGGTCCTGGGTCAGGTTGGTGAAGGCGGCGGCGGCATAGGACAGTCCGGACACCCGGTCCTGATCCAAAGCATGGGAGGAGACCTCCATCACGGCGGCCTTTGCCCCGGTCCGGGCCATCTCGGCGAAAAGTTCGTGCAACTCCAGGCAGCCCGGGGTGGTCAGGGTGGCCGGACGCGAACCGCCGGGCCAGCGGTAGGTCACGGTGCCCACCAGTCCGGTGGGAATGCCGGCCGCGCCGAAAAGATGCTCCGTCAGAAAGCAAACCGTGGTCTTGCCGTTGGTGCCGGTCACGCCAACCAGGGAAAATCCGGCCCGGTCGGAACCGTAGGCCGTCCTGGCCAGTTCGCCCAGCGCCAGACGGGGATGCTCGGCGACGATCAGTTCCGTCCGCGAGCCGCCGGGAAGCGCGATTCCCGGCGCGGCCACCACAATGGCCGCCCCCCGGGCCGCGGCCTCGGCGACATGGGCGGCCGCAACGGCCGGGTCCTCGGCCAGGGCCACGAACACCGCTCCGGGAGCGGCCTTTCCGGAATGGGCGACGAGAGGCGCGCCGGAGGACACGGCTGTCAGGGCCATGTCCAGACCGGCCGCTTCATGCGGCGTCCATTTTTCGTTCGCGGGGTTCATCTTCTCTCGCTTCCGCCTTTTTCCTGCGCGTCCAGGCCCATCACGAGGGCCGGGACAACCACAACACGAATTCCTGATCCTTTTTCGGACCGGGCCAGGGGGCCCCCGGCGACGGGCTCTGCTTGGACACCACGAGTCCCTGCCCCTCGAGCCTGGGCACGATGCCCTTGGAAATCAGAATCTCCACGGCCCGACGCAGGGGCATGCCGGAAAAATTGGGCACGGCCGGAGCGTCGGCTGCGGCCGTGACGTTCACCACCTCGGCTTCAACCGGGTCGATGGCCTGGCCGGACGGCAAGCCCGCCGCGAACGCCTCCTCCGGCGCCAGGGGAACCGGGGCCGAGGTCGGAACGGCATGGAGCTGTTCGTGCCCCTTGGCCAGTTGCACGGCCGCGGGCATGCGCCCGAGGTAGCACAGGGTCTTCTGGGTGACCTCGCGCACGGCCGGGGCCGAGACCACGCCGCCGTAGTGACTGGGCTCGGGTTCGTCGACCATGACCATGACCAGGTATTGCGGGGTCTCGGCGGGAACGAAAGCCACGAAGGACGCCAGGTACTTATCGGCATATCCGCCGGAGGGACTGGCCTTCTGGGCCGTGCCGGTCTTGCCGCCCATCTCGACGCCCTCGATCTGGGCCACCCTGCCGGTGCCCTTTTCCTCGTGCACCACCTCGCGCATCATGCGCTGCACGGTCTTGGCCACCTCGGCGTCGAAGACCCTGACCGGAACCTCCTGCGGCATGTTCTGAGGCGGATCGAGCACCAGCTTGAGGGGTTTTCTGACCCCGTCGTTGGCCAGGGTCAGAAAGGCCTGGGCCAGTTGGATGGGGGTGACGGCCACACCCTGGCCGAAAGAGGCGGTGGCCGTATCGATGGGAGCCCAGTCCTTGAGCGACCGGACCAATCCCTTGCCCTCGCCGGACAGGGGCAGGCCCGTGGGGGTGCCGAAGCCGAGCTTTTCGAAATAGGCATGCAGCCGCTTGGGCCCGAGCAGCATGCCGATCTTGGCCGCGCCGATATTGCTCGACCAGCGCACGATCTTGTTCACCGTGAGGTCACCGTAGGAATGGGTGTCCTTGATGATCCGGTTGGCGACCTTGAACTTGCCGTTTTCGCAGAAAAAGGAGGTGTCCGGCTTGACCACGCCCTCCTGCAGGGCGGCGGCCACCACCAGGGGCTTCATGGTCGACCCCGGCTCGACCACGTCCAGGGCGGAGCGGTTGCGGCCCTCCTTGGGGCTGACGCTGCGGGCCGCATTGGGGTTGAAGAAGGGATAGTTGGCCCAGGCCAGGATCTCTCCCGTGGGCACATGGATGACCAGGCAGGTGCCGGCCTTGCCGAGATGGGTGGTCACGGCCTTGGCCAACTCCTCCTCGGCGAAGAACTGGATCTGGGCGTCGATGGTGAGCGTCAGGTCGCGGCCGCGCAGGTCACGCATCTCCTGTCCCTGGGCGTCGAAGTAGAGCTTGCGGCCCGAGGCGTCGCGCTGCACGGCGTATTTGGCCCGGCGTCCGGCAAGCCAGTCCTCGTAGGACAGTTCCAGCCCCTCCAGACCCTGGTCGTCCATGCCCACGAACCCCAGAACCTGTCCGGCCAGATGACGGTTGGGATAGGACCGGCCATGCTCGGCCTCCAGGAAGATGCCCGGGATGGCCGCCTGTTTGATCCGGGCCGAGGTTTTGTCGTCCACGCGGCGGGAGATGTAGACAAACGGCTTGCTGGATACGAGCTTCTTTTTGATCCAGGCCGGCTTGACCTGGAGAATGCTCCCCAACTGGCCGGCGGCCGCGTCCGGGTCGACGATCTCGCGGGGGCGTGCGCTGACGGCCGTGAATTCCACGGTCTTGGCCAGAAGCCGGCCGTTGCGGTCGAAGATCTGGCCGCGCTCTCCCCGATCCGACTCCGAGGCCATATGCTGGCGCAAGGCCAACCGGGCCAGATCCGGCCCCTGCACGATCTGAAGGTAGCCGGCCCGAAGCCACAACCCCGCCAGAACCAGGAAAAACACCACGCCCACAAAGGTGAGCTTGGCCCGGCTCCAATCCCGAACCCGCTGTCGGTCACGTTCGGGGGATGTCGTCTTCGTACCGCCTTTCATGCCCTCAACCGTGCTTTTCCTTGTTCCCCGGCATCTCGCCCGTGCGCATCACTTAGTCGGCAAAGGAGTCCTGAGGGCCTTCCGCGCCGTTCCGGGACTTGGCCGGGGCCTTGGCCGCCTTGTCGCCTCTGCGGGGCGTTGCGTCCGTCTGCGCCGAAACCGCCTTCTGGCCGCCGGCCTTTTCCGGGACCGCCGCCTGGGTCCCGGTCTCCTGGAGCGTCTCCCCGGATTCGGTCATCCACCGGATCTGTCCGGCCTTGGCAGGACCGAGTCCGAACTGCGCGGCGAGTTCCCGCAACCGGCCCGGGGTGATGAGCGTGTCGCGCTCCACCTCGAGCTTGGCGGCAAGCGCCGTGGTCTGGTCGATCTCCCCCTGGAGCCGGGTGATCTCGTAGGCCATGTCCACCCGCTCGATGTTCAGCCACACCAGCCCCATACCGAACACCAGCATGAGAAACAGACTGAAGGCCATGGAAAAGGCCCATTCCCTGGACATGGCGTTCATGGCTTTCCTCCCCGCGCCCGGGCGGGATCAAGGCGCTCGGCGACCCGCAGCTTGGCGCTGCGGGAACGCGGATTTTCGGCCACCTCGGCTTGTCCCGGGGTGACCGGTTTCTTGGTCAGAATGCGAAGCGTGGGCACATGGCCGCACACGCACACCACCTGCTCCTTCGGGCACACGCAGCCGGCGGCCTCGCGCCGGAAGGCCCTCTTGACCAGACGGTCCTCCAGGGAATGGAAGGAGATCACCGCCACGCGCCCCCCGGGGCGCAGATAATCCGGAATGCGTTCAAGAAACGCCTCCAACTCCTCTAGCTCGGCGTTGACCGCCATGCGCAACGCCTGAAAGGTGCGCGTGGCCGGATGCTGCCTGGCCGTGGCCCGCCATTTGGCCGGATAGGCGGCCTCGACAATGGCCGCCAGCTCCTGGGTCCCGGCGATGGGCCGCTTTTCCCGGGCGGCCACGACGGCCCGGGCGATACGCCCGGCCTGCGGGTCCTCTCCGTATTCGCGGATGATCTCCCGCAGGCGTTCGAACGGGGCCTTGTTCACCAGCGTCGCGGCCGGGGCCTCCCCCGCGGTCGCGCCGCCCATGCGCATGTCCAACTCCCCGTCGGCCAGAAAACTGAACCCCCTCCCGGCGTCATCCACCTGGAGCGAGGATATCCCGGCGTCCAGGATGGCCGCGTCCACCCCGTCCCAGCCCATCTCCGCCAGGACCTCGGGGAAGCGGCTGAAACGGCTTAAAACCAGCCTGACCCGCCCTTCCCATCGGGCCAGACGCTTCCCGGCAATCTCCAGGGCCTGCGGATCGCGGTCCAGGCCCAGAAGCTCCACATCCCCGTTCGTTGCCTCGAGGATGGCCGCGCTATGTCCGCCAAGACCCACCGTGGCGTCCAGAACCCGCGCCCCCGGGGATATGGCCAAAAGCTCCAGAACCTCCTTGACCAGAACGGGAACGTGCCGGGCGTCCATCCTGGCGGCCTATAGGTGCAACTGGAACCCGGCCGCGGCCAGCTCGGCCATGTCCTTGTCGAAATTCTCCTCGGTGGCCTGGAGCCTCTCCTCGAACCGGGCCTGGTCCCATATCTCGAATTTGGTGACCATCCCGGCCAGGATCACGTCCTTGTCCAGACCGCCGTAGGACCGCAAATAGGGCGGCACCAGGATGCGCCCCTGCTTGTCCAGGGTGACTTCCATGGCCCCGGAGATGAGCAGCCGCTGCAGGTTGCGCTGCTTGATCTCCAGCATGTTGATCCCGGTGAAGCTGCGTTCCACCTCCTCCCAGGCCGGGAGGGGGTAACCGCACACGCACTTGTCCACAAAGCGGGTGAGCACCAGCCGGCCCTCCGGGCTGTGGCGCAAGATTTCCTCCCGGAATTCCGGGGGGAGCATGAGCCGGCCCTTGGGGTCCAGGTTTCTGTAGGAGTGCCCGCGAAACATCCGCTCTTTCACCACCTTGCGGCCACCGGCCGCCACCCGAAGCCACAGTTCACCACTTCTTACCACTCTTTCCCACAGTCTCTCCCCCAATTCCCCTTCACTGTCAAGTGAATTCCAATCTCAAAAGGCCGGAAACATGCCCGTCCGACGGATTTTTTCGAACCCGGGCGAAAGGAGGCGGGGAAGAGGGGACCGGGGCCTTTAAGAAAAAAGAAGGGCGAAAAAGACCGGGAACGACGGGGTTGCCATCCTCTCGCAAATATCGTTACAAGCCGGGAAAATTGTTCACCATCGAACGGACCGGCCCGGTTTTTCCGCTTCGCTTGTTGTTTTGCCGCCGGCAACCAACGTCCAAAGGACGGGCGAGCGCATCATGAGCAAAGAACTGCCTCAGGAACTTGAGGAAGAATACTATCAGATCAACCGGGACATTCTGCAAAGCTTCAACAAATTCCGGCCGCCCCTGAACATCTACCGCTTCCGCGAGGACGTGGCCCGCATCCTGCCCTATTACAAGACGGGCGAACGACTTTCGAAAGAACAGACCGAGGAACTGGCCGAACTGGTGGACCAGGGGATCATCTTCGTCTCCCGCGAAGACCATCCGGTATACGTCAAGCACATCAGCCACCAACTGGACCTGGTGCTTCTGGACAAGCACCTTCTCGAACACGAAATCGCGGACATTTTCCAGATCGCCCTGACCCGGCGCATGCAGGCCTTTTTCGATCAGCCCGTGAAGCTGGTCTACGACAAGGTCCAGGAAGACATCCTGACCCTGACCGAATACCTGTGGCAGGATTTCGCGCGCATCAAGGCCCTGTCAAGACGCCGCCATGCGGACCACTCCCTGCCCAACCACTCGGTCAACAGCGGATTTATGGGACTTCTGCTCCACATCCTGCGCCTGCCCGCCGACTACAACCAGGAACCCAAAAACCGCCAGGTCTTCGACCGCACGGCCCTGGGCATGTTTCTGCACGATATGGGCATGAGCAAGGTGCCGCCGTTTATCAGGGACAAGACCAAACCCCTGACCCCGGAGGAACGCCAGAAGGTCCAGACCCACACCCTAAGCGGCTATGAAATGATCGCCCGCCTGGACATCAAGTATCCGGAAGTGGAAAACTGTGTGAACCACCACCACGAGCGCCTGGATGGCAGCGGCTATCCCCAGAGGATCTCAGGGGCGGGCATTTCCGAACTGGGGCTGGTGTGCGCCGTGGCCGACTCGTTTTGCGCCATGACCGCCAACCGCCCCTACGCCAAGGCCATGGAGCCCATGGCCGCGGCCAAGGCCCTGTGCGACGACGTCAAACGCTATTCCCCGGAAGTGACCAAGCACCTGCTCAGCCACCTGTTCAGCGAAAAGCGGTAGCCCGCCGGGCTACCCCTCCCGCACCCCGGACGCCAAAAGACGCAGTTCGGCCACCACGTCCCGGGCGCAGACCACCCCCAGGACCCTGCCGCTCTCCACCACCACCGCCAGGCGCGATCCGGCCTTGCGCATGGCGTCGAGCACCAAGACCAACGGGTCGCGCGGTCCGGCCACCGGGACCTCGGCGGCCGCGTCCCGAAGCAAGGGGATGGCCGGACGGTCTAGGCAGGCCCGGCATTCCCGGGCGAACACCGGTTCGAAGTCCGAGGCCCCGAGGCTTAGGCGCAGGCCGTCATCCACGGCACAGTCCGCCAGGGCGCCCAGGATGTCGAAGGAGTCGGCCGCGCCCACGAAGCCGTCCTTGTCGCTTAAAACCATCACGTCCATGTCCGGCGTTGCGGCCAAACCGGCAAAGAGCCTGTCGGCGGCCTGCCCCAGGGTGTCCCCGGGACCGATGACCGCATATCCCGTGCGCATCACGTCGAACGCCCGCTTTCTGAGCATGTCGCCTCCCGGCATGTCCCGCGCCGCGCCCGGGACGTGCCCGTCTGGTCCCCTCGCCGGGGAGGTTCGCCCGACGCGGCCGGAGCCGGCCCGGGCCTCGGGAAACCCTTCGCGCGTCCGCCCCCGGGAATCCCTCCGGAGGTGCCGCCACCCGTCAATCGAAATCGGCCAGAAGCGCCCCCACATGCACCTTTCCGGCCACCACGGCCCCGGCGTAGTCGGCCCGGATGCGGTAGATGGCCCGTTGCAGCTGGTCCGAGGTGATGCCGTTGCGCATGGCCGTATAGGCCTCGATGAACGCGGCCAGACTGTCGCAGACCTTGAGCAGATGGCCGTCCTTGGGATCGCACTCGTCGCGGTTGTAGGCCTCGATGGATCCGGAGTCGAGGCGGCGTACCGCTCCGTTAACCACGGCCGACTCCCGAAACTCCGAGCCCACCTCCATGCCCAGGAAATAGGCCAGCCGGTCGGCCAATACCGCGCAGCCGCCCTCGCGCAGCGGGGCGAACACCCGTCCTTGCAGTTCGCTGGCCTCGTATTCCTTGATCATGTCCCCGATGTGGCGCACGGACTGCTTGACCGGGGAGATGATGTCCCGGGTCAGAAGTTCGGGCAGGTCGTGAAACAACCCGGCGAAGAAGTTGTTGTGACGGCGGGCCGGGCAGGCATCCACGGCCAGACTGAAAAAGTAGGCATAGCAGGCCACGATGAACATGTGCCCCAGCACCGAGGTCTCGGGGATGCGCGGGGTCTGGGACCAGCGGGTCTGGAAGCGCAATTGTCCGAGCAGCCGGGCGAAGCGGCCGATGGCCGAACGCTTGCCGGCGAACATGCCGTCCGCGAGGTCGGGCACGCCCGCCAGGTCGCGGAAGGCGGACAGCCCGTTGCGAAACGAGGACTCGATGTCCAGCAGTTCCTCGTCCCAGGGATTCTCGGCCTTGATGAGGTTGTATTCCCAACTGCTGGCGTAAAGGTGGGCGGCGCTCAGGATGCGCCGGGCCGGGGTGTCGGCCTCGGGAACGGACAGGTAGGCGCGCAGCCGGTCCCAGAAGGGTTCGCCCAGGGAGCGCACCCTCGGTTCGAGCTGCTCGAAGACCCAGGCCGTGAGCTTTTCGTAGTGGGCCGGGTTGGTTTTCATGCGGTAGAACACCGGCGGCTTGATGTCGGTGATCACCAGACGGTAGAAATAGTCGAAGATGCCGCCCTCGACGATCTCTCCGGCCAGGGCCTGGCGCTTGGCCGGGTCGAGCCCCCCGGAATTGAGAGTGAAAAGCATCCAGGCCACCATCATCTTGTGGGCCTGCTTGTCCACCTCCACGAGTTGCATGGAGCGGTGCTTGTCGTTCCAGCGCTTCATGAACGATCCGGCGAAGACAAGCTGCAGCAGACTTTTGCGCACGCTGACCATCGGAACTCCCGGCACGGCCGTGATTAGGAAGCGTCATCCTAGCCCCGGCCATCGCAAACCGCAACGTCCGGCCGCCTCCCGTCCCGGACGGTTCCCTTCCCGCCTGGAAACGGATAGGAAACGGCCGTCGCGTCCTCGTTTCAGGAGTCCTCGTCGCATGCCGCACCACGTTTCGTCCACGCCCGCCTCCGGTTCCCGCCACGCGGGGCCGGTCCGAACCGGATCGCCCCTGGCGGTTCTCGTGACCGTGTGCATCGTCCAGTTCATGGCCCCGTTCATGCTCACGGCCGTGGGCGTGTCCCTGCCGTCGCTCGGCCGGGAGCTTTCGGCCACGGCCATGCAGCTTGGGCTCGTGGAACAACTCTACGTCCTGTCCCTGGCCATGACCATGCTCACCTTCGGCCGCCTGGGGGACATCCGGGGCCAACGCGGCGTACTCCTGGCCGGGCTGGCCGTCTTCACCACCCTGACCCTGTCGCTCGGGTTCACCCGAAGCGTGGAGATGGTCATGGTCCAGCGCTTCCTCCAGGGCCTGGGCGCGGCCATGATGCTCTCGGGCAGCCTGGCCCTGGTGGCCGCGGCCTATCCCCCGGAGAAACGCGCGCTGAAAATCGGCATCGTCTCGGCCTGCACCTACGCCGGGCTCTCGGTGGGACCGGTTGCCGGGGGATACGTCACGGGTCATTTCGGGTGGCGCGGGGTGTTTCTCATGTCCGCCCCCTTGGGCCTTGCGGCCACGGCCATGTGCCTTTTCTTCATGCGCGGGGGGCGAAAAAACGCCTCGGGCGAAAGCCTGGACTGGCGGGGCGGGCTGGCCTACGCCGCAAGCGTCGGACTTTTCATGACCGGCGCGGCCCATGCCGGGGAAAGCCCGATCGGCTACCTGATGCTCGCCGCCGGCCTGACCGGGGTGGCCTTTTTTCTGTGGTGCGAGGCCCGGACCAAAAGCCCGCTTCTGGACGTGTCCCTTCTGCGCCACAACCGCTTTTTCACCCTGAGCTGCCTGGCCGCCCTGGGGAACTACGCGGCCACCTTCGGGATCACCTTCCTCATGAGCCTGTATCTGCAGTACGCCAAGGGCCTGCCGCCGCGTCAGGCCGGATATCTTCTGCTCCTGCAGCCGGTCAGCCAGGTCCTGGCCTCCCTGGCCTCGGGGCGGCTGGCCGGCCGTTTTCAGCCGGCGGGCCTTGCCACCGCGGGCATGCTGGCCAGCTCCGCCGGCCTTCTCGCGGCGGCGGCGACCATCGACATAGATACCGCCGTATGGTATTTGGCCGGCCTTCTGGTCGTCATCGGCATGGGATTCGGCATCTTCATCACCCCCAATTCCACGGCCATCATGGGCAGCGTATCCAGAAGACAGTTCGGCGTGGCCTCGGGCATGGTCGGCACCATGCGCACCCTGGGCATGGCCGTAAGCATGACCACGGTGACCCTGATCTTTTCCCTGCTCCTGGGCGACGCCGGGGTATCGGCGGCCAACCTGCCCGAATTTCTGACCAGCATGCGGGTGGGACTGACTGCCTTTGCTGTCTTTTCCTGCCTCGGCGTGGTGCTGTCGTTTTTCCGGGGCCCCAAGGCCGGCTGACCCGGCGTTCCGCCGTCAGTCCCGCATTCCGGTTCCCCCTTTCCCGTTTGTCAACCGCCAATGCGCTCTATCCGCTTTTTTCTCATCGATCGCCGTGCTATTTTTATGGATTTGTATTTCGTACTTTTCCAGTAGCATATTTTATGCATGTATGTTACTCTCTCCAACCGTACCGGGACGCCCCGGACACCCGCCACGCAACCACGAAGGGGAGAGAACCATGGCCCACATGCGCGCCCGACTGGCTCGAAACGTCTTCGGGGTCCTTGCGGCCCTGGCCCTGCTGGCCGTTCCGGCCGCCGTCCTGGCCGGGCCCGAGACCCTGGTCTATTCCTGGACCTCCAACGTGGGGGAACTCAATCCCCACCTCTATTCCCCGAACCAGATGTTTGCCCAGGCCATGGTCTACGACCCCCTGGTGCGCTACGGGGAAGGCGGAGCCATCAAACCCGCCCTGGCCGAGAAGTGGGAGATATCCCCTGACGGCAAGACCTACACCTTCACCCTGCGTCAGGGCGTGACCTTCTCCGACGGCACCCCCTGCGACGCGGCGGCTGTCAAGAAGAACTTCGACGCCATCCTGGCCAACGCCCAGAAGCACAAATGGCTGGAGCTGGTGGCCCAGATCGAGGCCGCCGAGGCCCCGGATCCCCGGACCTTCCGGCTGGTGCTCAAAAACCCCTACTACCCCACGCTCCAGGAGCTGTGCCTGGCCCGGCCCCTGCGCATCCTGGCCCCCAGCGCCTTTCCCGACTCCGGCAACACCGCCGACGGCATCAAAAAGCCGGTGGGCACCGGCCCCTGGAAGCTTGTGGAGACCAAAAAGGGCGAATACGACCTTTTCGAGCGCAACGAATCCTACTGGGGCAAGAAGCCGGCCATCCAGAAGATCCTGGTCAAGGTCATCACCGACCCCAACACCCGGGCCGTGGCCTTCGAGACCGGGGAGATCGACCTGATCTACAACGCCGGCGGCCACGGCACCGGCCAGGTCAGCCTGGAGACCTTCGCGGCCATGCAGAAAGACGGGAAGGCCAAGACCCTGGTGTCCGGCCCCCAGGCCACACGCAACCTGGCCATCAACTCCGATCGTGGTCCGACCAGGGACCTGGCCGTGCGCCAGGCCATCCTGCACGCCGCGAACAAGGCGGCCATGGTCAAGGGCATCTTCCTGGACATCGAGAAACCGGCCGAGACCCTTTTCTCCCCCACGACGCCCTACTGCGACCTGGGACTGCCCCCCTACGCCTTCGACCTGGACAAGGCCCGGACCCTCCTGGACCAGGCCGGCTGGAAGCCGGTCCCGGGCGGGGAGTTCCGGGAGAAGGACGGCCAGGAACTGGCCGTGGACCTGTGCTTCGAGGGCAACGACCCCATGCAGAAGGCCGTGGCCGAGACCCTGCAGGGCGACCTGCGCAAGGCCGGCATCAGGCTGAACCTCATCGGCGAGGAGCCGGACTCTTTTTTGGCCCGCCAGAAGTCCGGCGAATTCGGCATGATCTTCGGCGACACCTGGGGCGCGCCCTACGATCCCCATTCCATGGTCAGCTCCATGCGCGCGCCCTCCCACGCCGACTACCAGGCCCAGGTCGGGCTGCCCATGAAGGCCGCCCTGGACGAAAAAATCGCGGCGGTCCTGGTGACCGTCGACGAGGCCAAACGCCGGGAGATGTACCGGGACATCCTGACCACCCTGCACGAGCAGGCCGTCTACCTGCCCCTGACCTACACCGTGGGCATCGTGGCCCACCGCGACAACCTCGACGGCGTTCATTACGGGGCCATCCAGAGCGAAATCCCCTTCGAGGACATGGTCAAGAAATAGCCCCGGGGCCACGGAGACCGTCATGATCCGATTCATCGCCACACGGCTCGCGCTGCTGGTTCCGATCCTGCTGGCGGTCTCCGTGGTCGTGTTCGTCATGTTGCGCATGGGCCAGGGCGATCCGGCCATGGCCTACCTGCGGCTGTCCAACATCCCGCCCACGGACGAGGCGTTGGCCGTGGCCAGGGAGGCCCTGGGGCTCAACCGGCCCTATGTGACCCAATACCTGGACTGGCTGGGCAAGGCCCTGCGCGGGGATTTCGGCATCTCCTACGTGACCAAGCGGCCCGTCCTGGGCGAGCTGCTCTACTATCTGCCGGCCACCCTGTACCTGGCCGGAGTGTCGCTGTTCTTCACCCTGGCCGGGAGCCTGCCCCTGGGAATCGTGGCCGCCCTGAAAAAGGACCGCCTGCCCGACCACGTGACCCGGCTGTTCGCCTATGTGGGCGTGTCCATGCCCAGCTTCTGGCTGGGATTCCTTCTGGTCTACGTCTTTTCCGTGACCCTGGGCTGGCTGCCGCCCATGGGCCGGGGCGGGCCGGCCCATGTGCTCATGCCGGCCGTATCCTTGGCGCTGATGTCGCTGTGCATCAACATCCGACTCATCCGCACCAGCATGCTGGAGAACATGGACCACCGCTTCGTGCTCTACGCCAGGGCCAGGGGACTGTCCGAACGCACGGTGGTCGGAGGGCATGTGCTGCGCAACTCGCTGATCCCGGTGGTCACGGCCGTGGGCATGCACCTGGGCGAGCTTCTGGGCGGGGCCGTGGTGGTGGAAAGCGTGTTCGCCTGGCCCGGGGTGGGCCGGTTCGCGGTCTCGGCCATCTTCAACCGGGACTATCCGGTTCTGCAGTGCTTCCTGCTCATGATGACCGCCATCTTCGTGACCGTGAACCTGGCCGTGGACATCGTGTACGCGGTCATCGACCCGCGCATCAGGATCGGGGCCGGGGAGGCGGGATGACCGGGCTTGCCGCGTTTTTACGGCGCAAGACCGCCCTCGTGGCCCTGGCCATGTGCCTGCTGGTGACCGGCATGGCCGTGTTCGCCCCGGCCCTGTCCCCGGCCGACCCCAACGCCACCGACCTGGCCATCCGCCTGGAGAACCCGAGCCTTCGGCATCCCCTGGGCACGGACCACCTGGGCCGGGACATCCTGTCGCGGCTCATGTACGGGGCCAGGGTCTCCCTGGGCTCGGCCGCGATCATCGTGGCCCTGGTGCTGGGCCTAAGCCTCATGGTGGGCCTTTTGGCCGGATACGCCGGGGGACCGGTGGACGCGGCGCTCATGCGCCTGTGCGACGTGTTTCTGACCTTCCCCACCTTCATCCTGGCCATGTTCATGGTCGGCATCCTGGGCATGGGCCTGACCAACGTCATCCTGGCCATCGTGCTCACCCACTGGGCCTGGTACGCGCGCATCATCCGGGGGCTGACCCTGTCGCTCAAGAACCGGGAATACGTCCTGGCCGCGCGCGCCGCCGGGACCCCGCCCGTCAAGCTGGCCGCTCGCCACATCCTGCCCGGGGTGTTCGTGCAGCTGATCGTCCTGGCCACCCTGGACATCGGACACATGATGCTCCACGTCTCGGGCCTGTCGTTCCTGGGCCTGGGGGTGCGGCCGCCCACTCCGGAATGGGGGGTGATGATCAACGACGCCCGGCAGTACATCGCCACGCGTCCCCTGCTCATCCTGTATCCCGGGCTCATGATCTTTCTCACGGTCATGTCCTTCAACCTCCTTGGCGACGCCCTGCGCGACGCCCTGGACCCGGCCCTGGCCGGCCAGCCCGCCGAATCCGAAGCCGAGGCGGCCCCCTCCTCTTTGCGGCCGGAGGTCGGACCATGAACGGACGCCCGCCCCTGCTCTCCGTCCGGAACCTGAGCGTGACCAGGCGAAACGGCTCGGAACCGGCCGGCAGGCCGCTTGTGCGCGACGTCTTCCTGGACGTGCGCGCCGGGACGATCCTCGGACTCGTGGGCGAAAGCGGCAGCGGCAAATCCCTGACCGCCCTGTCGATTATGGGCCTTCTGCCCCGGGGATTGTGCCGGTCCTCCGGGGAGATATCGCTTTCAGGCCGCCGCCTGGACGGGCTGTCCGGCGAGGAGATGCGCCGGCTGCGCGGATCGGGCGCGGCCATGGTCCTGCAGAACCCCATGAGCTGCTTCGACCCGGTCCTGACCATGACCGACCACTTCACGGAGACTGTGGCCGCCCACGATCCGGCCCTGGCCAGGGACCGGGACAAAAGGCTCGGACGCGTCCGGAAGGCGCTCGCCGAGGTGGGCTTTCCCGAACCGGACGCGGTGTTGCCGCTGTATCCCTTCCAGATGAGCGGGGGCATGCTGCAACGGGTCATGATGGCCCTGGCGCTTTTGTTCGACGCGCCCCTTCTCATCGCCGACGAGGCCACCACGGACCTGGACGTGCGCGCCCAGGCCCGCATCCTCGATCTCATCGACCGCATCCGGCGCACCCACGGCACGGGGGTGCTGTGCATCACGCACGATCTCGGCGTGGTGGCCCGCTTGGCTGACGAGGTGGCGGTCATGCACAGGGGGGAGATCGTGGAGAAGGCCCCGGTGGAGGCGTTTTTCTCCGCCCCGGGCCATCCTTACGCCAGAGCCCTGGTGGCCGCCCACCTGTGCCTGCACGCCCACGACGCCGCCCTGGAGAGGGCCCGCTTCCAACGCATGGAGGCCGCATCGTGAACCTGCTCGAACTGTCCGGGGTGACCAAGACCTACCGCCAGGGCGGGGTGTTCGGCGGCAAGGGCCGTCATCTGGTGCTCGACCAGGTGAGTCTGGGCCTGCGCCAGGGCGAATGCCTGGGACTTCTCGGGCGCAGCGGCTCGGGCAAGAGCACGCTGGGACGTATCGCCCTGGGGCTTGAGGCCCCGGACGCTGGAACGGTCCATTTTCTGGGCCGGCCGGTCGTGGCCCGGGGCTTGCGCCGCAACGGCTTTGCCAGACGAGACCTCCAGGTGGTGTTCCAGAACTCCCTGGGGTCGGTCAATCCGAGACTCACGGCCGGGGACATCGTGGCCGAGCCCCTGGACAACTTCGAGCGCCCCTCCCTGGCGGCCCGGCGCACCCGGGTGGCCGAGCTTTTGGAGATGGTTGGCCTTCGCCCGGCCGACGCGGACAAATACCCCCACCAGTTCAGCGGCGGCCAGTTGCAGCGGGTGTGCATCGCCCGGGCCCTGGCCCCGCGTCCCAAGGTGGTGATCCTGGACGAGGCGGTCAGCAGCCTGGACATGCTGGTGCAGGCGAAAATCCTGGATCTTTTGGCCGCGCTTCGCCGGGAAACCGGCGCCTCCTACCTGTTCATCTCCCACGACGTTCGAGTGGTGCTGCGTCTGTGCGACCGGGTGGCGGTTCTGCACCAGGGGGCCATGGTCGAGTCTCCGGCCGGGGTGGAGCGCATCGGCGACTTCACCCATCCGGCCTTCCTGGCCCTCGTGGATTCCCTGTTGCCGGCCACCCCCCCGACCCGGGCCGCCTGACCGCAGGACCGGCCGCCTCCCCCGTCCCCACGTCACGACGGACAACCCGATGGATTCCGGTGGGTTGTCCTCCACCGCCTTTTTTTGTCCAACCTCAAATAAACCCCCAGGGGGTATTGCCATGAAGGGAGATCACGGGATATTCTCTCCGCGACCCCGGGCAAAAACGGCAGCGGCCTTGCCGCAAGCCACCAGGGATGGTACGGGGGCATAAGGACTCCCGGGTCCGGATTCCGGTTGGCGGAGGGAACGCGTCGTGCGGTCCCCCGTGTGGTTTGAAATCGCGGCGCATGTCTTTCACGGAAACCAAAGGAGGGCGTATGCGACGACAGGCAAGACGGTCGTGGCTTCTCGTCACGGCCATCGTGGCCGCCGCCGTACTGGCCTTCGGGCCGGCCGGGGCTAAAACCGGGGCCGACGAGGACAAGGCCCCGGGACGCAAACTGGCCCAAAACGCGGTCATGGCCCCGGGCGGGCGCTGGACCACGGTGGATCACTCCAAACTCGAGGCCCTGCAAAAGGACTTCGCCACCCCCGAGGAGGTCACGGTGGCCTGCCTGTCCTGTCATACCCAGGCCGCGGACCAGATCCACCACACCATCCACTGGACCTGGATCTGCGACAACTGCAGCAGTGAAGCGCCCATGGGCAAGTACGGCAGGACCATCAACAACTTCTGCATCGCCGTGCCCTCCAACGAGCCCCGCTGCACCTCCTGCCATATCGGCTACGGCTGGAAGGACAAGAATTTCGACTTCAAGGCCAACAACAAGATCGACTGTCTGGTGTGCCACGACACCACGCACACCTATGAAAAGTATCCGGCCGGAGCCGGCAATCCGGTCAAGGAACCCACGGTCTTCCCCGAATCGGGCAAGACCTACGAGCCGCCGGACTACAAGAAAATCGTGGGCAAGGTGGGCAAGCCCGACCGGATCAACTGCGGCACCTGCCACTTCTACGGAGGCGGCGGGGACGCGGTGAAGCACGGGGACCTGGACAGTTCCATGGCCATGCCGAAGAAGTCCCTGGACGTGCATATGGACGCCGAGGGCCAGAATTTCGCCTGCCAGCGCTGCCATACCACGAAAAACCACCACATCGCCGGACGTCTGTACACCACCCCGGCCGCGCCCGAGCGCATCAGCCTCACCGAGGCCGACCTGGCCTCCAAGATCGCCTGCGAATCCTGCCACAGCGCCGCGCCGCACAAGACCGACGTCAAGTCCAACGACCATACGGACAAGGTGGCCTGCCAGGCCTGCCACATCCCGCAGTTCGCCCGGATCATCCCCACCAAGATGGTCTGGGACTGGTCCACGGCCGGCCAGAAAAACGCCGAGGGAAAGCCGTTCAAAAAGGACGGCCCCCTGGGCAAGCCCAGCTACGACTCCAAAAAGGGCGATTTCGTGTGGGAAAAAAACGTGGTCCCCGAATACCGCTGGTTCAACGGGGCCATGAGCCACAAGCTGATCACCGACGTCATCGATCCCTCGGACGTGGTGGCCCTGAACCAGCCCGTGGGCTCGCCCGACGATCCCAAGTCCCGGATCATGCCGTTCAAGGTGCACCGGGGCAAGCAACCCTATGATTCCGTCCAGAAGACCATGGTCATCCCCAACCTCTTCGGCGGTAAGGATTCCGACGCCTACTGGGTGAAATACGACTGGAAAAAGGCCATCGAGGCCGGCATGGCCTACGTGGACCTGCCCTTCTCCGGCGAGTTCGGATTCGTGTCCACGGAATACTACTACCCGACCACGCACATGGTGGCCCCGCGCGAACAGGTGGTGCGCTGCGAGGAGTGCCACTCGCCGGCCGGCCGCCTGAAGGACCTCCCCGGTGTGTACATCCCGGGACGCGACGTGTCCGCGGCGGTCACCGGGCTTGGGTTCACGGCGTCCGGGCTGGCCCTGCTGGGAGTTTTGGGCCACGGCGCGTTGCGCTTCATTTCCAGGAAGAAGAGGGAGGGGAGGTCATGAGCACGCCCGAAAACACCACGACCAACGGTCGGCGCTCGTTCTACCTGTACACCCGGTACGAGCGTTTCTGGCACTGGTTTCAGGCCCTTTTGATCATGCTGCTGCTTCTGACCGGCTTCGAGGTGCACGGCAGCATCTCCCTGCTCGGGTTCGAGCGGGCCGTCACCGTGCACAACTTCCTCGGCCTGACGTGGCTTATCGCCTTCGCCTTCTTCGTGTTCTGGGTGTTCACCACCGGGGAATGGAAGCAGTACGTGCCGACCACGAAAATGATGTTCGAGGTCATGGCCTACTACGGCTACGGGATCTTCGCCGGCCAGCCCCATCCCTGCCCCAAGCGGCCCGACGCCAAGCACAACCCGTTGCAGCGCATGACGTATCTGTCCCTGGCCGCAGTGCTTCTGCCCTTCCAGATGGTCACCGGGCTTTTGTACTACCTCTACAACTCCTGGGCGGAGATGGGCATCACCGGGCTGTCGCTCGAGGTGGTGGCCGTGGCCCATCTGATCGGGGCCTTCGCCATTCTGCTCTTCCTCATCGTGCATGTGTACATGACCACCACCGGGCACACCCTGTTCGCGCACATCAAGGCCATGTTCACCGGCGTGGAAGAGGTCGAGCACGCCTCGGAGGTGGCGGACTGGGAGAAGAAGACCCCGGCCTGAAGACATCCCCCGCGCCCGGGCACGGCCCGGGAATGTGTCCTCCATGACGCGCCCCCGCAGCAGGGGGCGCGTCATGCCGCTCAAGCCCGCAGTCCGGATCGAGTGCGACGCTCCCCGGCGATTTCGCCATCGCCCCGGGCCGGTTCTGGAAAAAGAATGATCGATGGTTGACAAGCCCCCCCCAAGGGGATAAACAATCCGCCTTTCGAGTACACTCAAGGAGCGGTCATGAAAACGTTCTCCCCGTCCAAAAAAGATATCCAGCGCGACTGGCTCATCGTGGACGCCTCGGACAAGATCCTGGGCCGTCTGGCCAGCGCCGTGGCCGGGCGCCTGCGCGGCAAGCACAAACCCGAGTTCGTCCCGCATATGGATACCGGCGACTTCGTGGTCATCGTCAACGCCGACAAGATCCGGTTCACCGGCAACAAGCTGGACCAGAAAAAATACTACCGCCACTCCGGCTACATCGGCGGCCTCAAAGAGACCTCGCTTCGGACCATGATGCAGGCCAAGCCCGAGCAGGTGATCATGAAGGCCGTGCGCGGCATGCTCCCCAAAAACAGGCTCGGCCGGGCCATGCTCAAGAAGCTCAAGGTCTATGCCGGCACCGAGCATCCCCATACGGCCCAACAGCCCAAACCCATCGACCTCTAAATCCCACGGCACCGGGAGACACGCATGAGCGACGAGTTCTTTTACGGCACCGGACGGCGCAAGACCGCCGTGGCCCGCACCCGCCTCTACAAGGGCAACGGCCGCATCCTGATCAACAACCGTCCCTACGAGGAATATTTCCCCCGGCCCACCCTGCGCGTGATCGTGCGCCAGGCCCTGGCCCTGACCCGCACCGACGGCAAGTTCGACGTCAAGGTCAACGTCTGCGGCGGCGGCATCACCGGCCAGGCCGAGGCCGTGCGCCACGGCATCGCCCGGGCCCTGCTCAACGTCGATCCGGAGTTGCGCGGCACCCTGAAAAAGGCCGGCCTGCTCACCCGCGATTCCCGCGAGAAGGAACGCAAGAAGTACGGCCAGCGCGGCGCCCGCGCCCGGTTCCAGTACTCCAAGCGTTAGGCCGGGATTGTCTTCCTCGCCTCCCAGGCGGAGCCGCCCCAGGCGGCTCCGCCTTTTTTGCTTGTCCGTCCCCGCCCCCGACCGCATTCCCTTCCGGCCCCAAAACCGGTATCATGCCGACGGTCTGCCCCGGATAAGATCGACTCGCGGCCACGCCGGACATCCTGACGCGGCCGGAACACCAACCATGGACAGCTCCCGGGCTTCGAATCGGACCGCGCATGAGACCCGTCGCCGCGCTCGCAACCCTTCTCGGCCGACTGGCCCGGGGACACTGGCCCATCTTCCTCATCGGGACGGCCGTCACCGCAGGCATGGTCGTCGTCTACGCCTTGCGGCCGGCCTGGCTCCAGTTTCAGGAGCTCAAGCTCTACGACGTGGCCCTGCGCCACGAACTGCAGCACGCCCCGAGCGGACTGCCCGTGGTGGTGGACCTGGACGACAAGAGCCTGTCCGCCTACGGCCAGTGGCCCTGGCCGCGTTTCCGGATGGCCCTGCTCCTGGCCCGGCTCAAGGCCGCCGGGGTCCTGGCCGTGGGCATCGACATCGTGTTCGCCGAGCCGGACCGGACCTCTCCGGAGACCATGCGCCGCATGTTCCGCGAGGAACTCAAACTCGACGTGGCCTTCGACGGTCTTCCCCCCGCCCTGGGCGACTATGACGCGGTTCTGGCCAATGTACTGAAAGACGGCCCGTATATTCTCGGCTATTATCTCGATTTCGAATCCTCCGCGCCCAGAGGCAGGACCGATGTCCCCGCCTGCTCCCTGCCCCGGCTTCAGGCCTCGGTCATCCGCGCCCCGGGAGCCGGTCCGGCGGCCGAATACCTGGCCAACGCCCCGGCGGTCGTCTGCCCCCTGCCCGGACTTCTGGCCGCCGCGCCCGGGGCCGGGTTCTTCAACACCGTCCCGGACCCGGACAACATCGTGCGCCGCTCACCCCTGGTTCTCGCCCACGGCGAAATCCTCTGCCCCAGCCTGTCCCTGGCCACGACCATGCTGGCCCTCGATGTCAAGAACGCGGTCCTGCGGGTCGGCGACGGCGGTGTGGAATCGCTGATCCTGCCGCTGCCGGGCGGGGAAAAGCGGGTCATCCCCCTGGACGGCCAGGGGCGGGTGCTGGTCAACTACCGGGGACCAGGCGGGACCTTCCCGCGCATCAGCGCCGCGGACGTCCTCGCCGGAACCGTGAACCCCGGGGCCCTGCGCGGAAAAATCGCCTATCTCGGCACCTCGGCGGCCGGACTGCGGGATCTGCGGGCCACGCCCTTCGACCGGACCATGCCCGGGGTCGAGGTCCACGCCACCCTGACGGACATGATCGTCACCGGGGACTTTCTGTTGCGGCCGGACTGGGCCCCGGGGCTCGAGGTCTGCGCCACCCTGGCCGTGGGGCTTCTCTCGGCCGCGCTTCTGGCCTGGACCCGGGCCGTGCTCCTGCTCGTGCCCTTCGCGGGGCTGGGCCTGGGCATGTGGTTCGGCGCCGGATATGCCCTGGCGACGCACCGCTTCGTCGTCTCCCCGATCACCCCGCTTCTGACCCTGACGGCCAACTTCATGGCCCTGACCTTTCTCAAGTTCTGGCGCGAGGAACGCCAAAAACGCTTCATCCACGCGGCCTTCTCCCACTACCTGGCGCCCGCCGTGGTCAACGAGCTGGTGGCCTCGCCGGACCAACTGAGCCTGGCCGGCGAGGAACGCGAGGTCACGGTGCTGTTCTCCGACGTGCGCGGGTTCACCAGCATGTCCGAAAGGCTCACCCCCACCCAGGTGGTGGATCTCCTGCACCGCTACCTGACCCCCATGACGGCCGTCATCACCAGCCACAGGGGCACCCTGGACAAGTTCATCGGCGACGCCATCATGGCCTTTTGGAACGCCCCGCTGCCCGTGCCCGGGCACCAGGGCAAGGCCCTGGCCGCGGCCATGGCCATGCTGCCCGAACTGGAGCGCCTGAACGCGGGTTTCCAGGAGACCTACGGCCTGCGCATCGACATCGGGGTGGGACTGCACGCCGGCAAGGCCCGGGTGGGCAACTTCGGCTCGGAGGACCTCTTCGACTACACGGTCATCGGGGACACGGTGAACCTGTGCTCGCGGCTGGAGGGGCTGACCAAGTATTACCGCAAACCGATCCTGGTCACGGACGCCATCGTGGCCGCCGCGCCCGAGGGGATATTCTTCCAGGAGGTGGACCGGGTGCGGGTCAAGGGCAAGGCCGAACCCGTGACCATCTTCAGCCCGATCCCGCATGAGGCATACACGGCCAGGTCCGAGGAACTGCGCCAGGCCGACGCGGCCCTGGCCCTGTACCGGGCCGGGCGCTTCGCCGAGGCCCTTATGGCCTACGAGGCCCTGGCCGCCGCCCACCCCGATCCGGTCCACGCCATCCAGGCCGACCGATGCCGAGCCCTGGCCGCCTCCCCGCCGGGTGGACAATGGGACGGCGTCTTCGAGCACACCAGCAAATGAACGCAAAACCCTCCTTCCCGGCCCCGGACCGGGACATGATCGTGGCCCGGGCCACGCCGCCCGGCGTCGGCGGGGTGGCGGTCATCCGCGTCAG